>Ga0066608_1001895_pt1 | contig 9991 bp, 8 predicted proteins | sample SaaInlV_DNA_135m_FD_60377 | JGI IMG/M metagenome (GOLD analysis project Ga0066608, IMG submission 60377) | Marine microbial communities from expanding oxygen minimum zones in the Saanich Inlet - SI075_LV_DNA_135m | ecosystem: Environmental > Aquatic > Marine > Unclassified | place: British... | reverse complement strand
TTCAAGTAAAACACCTTCTTAATTGGATAATTATCCAATCATATTCTACAATATATAATTAGAATATTTCTTTATATATTTTTCTCAAAATAGACCATTTTAAATTTCCATTGGTGTAAATGATAGAGAATTTTTTCTTACTATGATTTTACTATTACCATTCAAAAATGCAAACAATCCAAAAAAAGTGTTTATGGAAGTATTGACAAATATAATTAAAGTAAATACAAAATTAAAAAAAAGATGTCTGTGTGCCATACAGTCAATTTTTAATAAAACATATAACGAAAAAACCGAGATAGGGTTATGGATTTATGATTCTGGATCCGATTGGAATGATATTTTGATATTATCAATAATGTTAGAAAATATTGATAGTACGTTTAACAAAATATATCTTGAGTATAATGATATACTATTTTACATTAAAAAAAAGAATTTATCAAAAGCTTATTTGGAAAAACCTAAAGTAAATGGGAAAGATATTTGTAGTATAACTAAAATTCAAGGAAAACATATAGGTGTTATACTTAGAGAGATATTGCGAATGCAATTTAATAATAGAATTATAACAAAACAGGAAATAATTGAGTATCTACTAAAGTATCAATAAATTTATTTATTTTACGAAAAATACAAGACTTCACAATAAACAAAATTTTCACAAAACTAAAAGACTTTATCACATAGTCTAGTTGGTTGTCAGAATACCAATCAACTCTTGAATGGAATGGAGGTATTCGAAGATGACACCACGGTCTTCAGGAATCATTACACAGTCGGCTTTCTTGAGTGCAATGAACAAATCCTTATTCTCGTCCAAAAATGTCTCGAAACATTCTTCGTCCATCGGATTCTTGAACATGTGCCCAGTCTTCAAGCATTGAACAGTCGACACAACACGGCTAAAGTGCAAAAACAGAGATTTTGGCGTTTCATCGTCGTCATCTTCGTCGCTATCTTCGAGGGCTTCAGTAGTCGTCTTGATGAGAATATCGAAGAATTCGCCCATGTCATCGGTAAAAACGAATGAGTTAAAGTCATCCTTTACCTTAAATCCGGACAGCTGACCGAGAACAGCATATCCCTTCGTGATGATGTTCACGATGAGATCACCATGCTCTTCGTCAAAATCAGACTTGGAGATTTCTTCGAATTTAGCCAAGTGGGTCTTGGTGAATTCGATTGCCTCGTTCAGGGCAACAGATGCTTCTGCTGGAGGCAGAGTTCCTACAGACTCCAATGCATTCTTTACGCGTGTCATATCTTCCGGTGTCATATCTTCCGGTGTCACCTTCTTCGCTGATTCTTCAGCAGCCGACATTATTGAAGATTACGGTGAGTTGAGCGTAGGAACTTGGAACTTGGAGTGGGAAAGTGGGAGTGGGAGTAGGAGTAGGGGGGGGGAATTGAAGTGAGAACACTTCTTTTGTTGTAAGATAAATAATGCCGGTATTTTTGGAGCGCGCAATCAGTTGAAATTTCAACTTTTTTAATACATATAAATGTTTATGTACTGATTATTGTAACAGATGAACTATATAACAAGAAAAGCCATATGTGTAGATATTAAGCAAATGTGTAAATGTAATAAAGAATCGTTACCAGTTGTCTATTCACCAAGAGATTTCGCAATAATGATTTTAAATGAAAAATATATTGTTCTTGTATGTGAAAAAGAAAAAGGCTGTGAATTACTTGGGTATATTATCTCTAGAAAAGAAAAAATAGATAATAAAGAAAAAGGCCATATTGTTGCAATTGCTGTATATGAAAAATATAGATGTAATGGTATAGGTACAAATTTAATGAATGAATCGGAACGATTACTAAAACATTACTTTCATATTACTTTTATTACTCTTAATGTTAAAAAAAGAAATAATAATGCTATTAAATTTTATAAAGAGAAATTAGGATATAAAAAATATCTTAAAAAACATAAATATTACGGAAAAAATGAACACGGTATAATGATGAGAAAGGATTTGATATGATTTTTAATATATTTAGATTAAAATTAAATAATTTTAATCTAATAAATCATATTGAAAATATAAATCTCATTCAATAATATATTAAATGCCAATCCCATTATCAAACGGAATAATGTATAAATCAATGAAATATTTAGCGTATGGTTTGATCATATATTTAATGTTCAAATATATACCAGAGAAGGAAATAGAAAGTGTAGATTTAATAAAAGTAATAATGTCTGCATTAGTTATACTAGTATTATTAGATTTTGTATCCGGGTATCAATCGTCTACACAAGTAGATGCAATGACTATCACTAAAAAAGAAAAACTTAATTCGTGTGATTGTTCAACGGAATGCAACAAAGGAGTAGGATCAGGAGTAGATGACACTTCAGTAAGTGGAGGAACAGATCCTAAAACTGTAATGACAAATGTATCAGTAAGTGATAAAAGTGGTGCAAAAGTTTACCTTAAAAATAGCACAATAACCGCAATAAATGGTACATTTGTTGGAGTAGGAGGTATAGAATATACAAGTGCAAATAGCGTTCAACATAATGCTAGCGGTGCAGTTCTCACCTCAGATGGTAAAATTCACACAATGTCAAAGATAACTGTAGACTCTCATGGTAATGCAACTGATTCTGACGGTATTCCAATTATCAAAGGAACCACTAACACTACAACCGTATCTGAGCATGGACATATTACAACTGGGGACGGTAATGTTATACATTCAAATGGAGATATATTAACAAAATCTGGATCAAAAATTACAATCACAAAAGACGGAAAAGTAAGTCAAATAGTTTCCAAAGATGGAAAAATCGATCCCGACATATCAGATGAAGTTGATATAATTGGAGAACTTGGAGAAAAAGTTGGGGGACAAGCAACTATTGTATGTAAAGACTCTAATGGTACACCGTATACAAAAAAATGCGCAAGTGGTACTCGCTATTGTCACGATTATTCACCAATGTATTGCCAAAATGGTGGAAGCGATGGTGTAAATTGTAGTAGTACAAATGGATTAATGCCAGGTAAATCTACTATTTCAGTTGATTCTGCTGGAACAGGAAATGGTACTGTATTCGCCCCTCCATCTACATATTATCCAATTCCGTCTAATAATTTAACAAAAAAAAATAATGGAAATAACGATGGTAAAATGAAATATTCTGGTCCAAACTATAATTATTTACCTCTTGCGGAAAGGCCAGGTGCGAAAAATCAAGGAAGTTTTGAACACGGGTATTCATTTCTACCTCCAGCAGAGTGGTATCCAGTTCCACCAAAACCTCCTGTATGTGTAACAGACCAAAACTGTCCTGTATGCCCAGTATTCACAAATTCAAGTTTTATCGATGTTAAGGAATGGAACGCTTCCAGACATGTAACGCCTTCAGACGATATCAATAATATAGATTATGTCGAAAATAAATTAAACTAGTAAACATTAATTTAGCCATGATACATTGATTAATTTTAACGAATTTCAATCCATTAAAATTATTTTATTTATTATTTTTTTCAACCAATTTTATTTTTTTCATAATATCATCTGTGTATGTACACCCTTTTATCTTATAATTAAGGTATAGTTTAGAATAAAGAACCATTAAATCGTAATCCTTTTTAGTTTCTGGGTGCTGTTTAGCTATTAACCATCCTCTCAAAAAAAAATCTGGATTATCTTCAAATTCATTTTTATTTATTATATGAAACTGTCCATCTTTTTCGAAAATATGTGACATTTATTTATTTATATGATATAGATTATAAATCATTTCATTTTTGTTCAATTTTTTCTTGTATTTTCATCATACATATTTTTTTGATAAATCCGTGATATAACAATATTGCCAAAGAAATATACAATGTAAATTTGAATATAGGTATTTGTAATTTTTCTTTATCGTAATCAAAAATTAAATATAAAACGTAAGTTGTTAATATTATTGATACACTTCGAACAATATCATAAAACATTAAAGTTTTATCATTATAAGACAGATTCATTATAGTTATAATACGATATTATTTTTTTTTAATATATTTTCCGTGGAATATTGAATATTATATTCTCTTATGAGTTTATTTTATATACATTTTTTTTGAGGATATATATATAAGATCTCTGTATGGATTATAAAATACTCATCATTCTAGGCATAATACTCTTGGTATGCATATTGATATTTATAAAAGTATCGAACCAAGAAGAAAAAATAGATAAAGCATTAATTAAAATGAATGAGGATTTCGAAACAAATATGACTAAATTGAATAGTAATTTTAATCAAGCATTGGGTAAATTTAAAAGTACGAACATGGATTGCCTTCAGGAAATTAAGAAAATAAATGTACATAGTCAACCAGTTAGAAAAATATCAAACCATTATACAGAAACAGAAGATAGCAAATTTCAGGATGGAATTCCGACGCTAACTGATGCTAAAAACATTCAAGTATTCCGAAATACTGAAGTAAATAATTGTCCAGATATTGATAACAAATTATATATGAGTGAAAAAGATAATACATTGGATCCAGATGATTCCGATGATTCAGACGATTCAGATGATTCAGACGATTCTGATAACTCGGATGATTCCGATGAATTAAACGAGTCAGAGGTTTCAGATGATACAGATTGCGAAGACGATAATAATAACCAGATCGAATTTTCTAATAGTGAAACACACCCCGTAATTCCAAGTGTTGAAAATGATAATGTTCCTGACTCGGTTCGAGACTGTATTACTAAATCTTTTACTAATGACGAATCAATAGAAAAAAAGCCACAAAATGAAAATTGTTCGTGTGAAGAAGTTGAAGTTGATATGTATAATTTAAAACATAATGGGAGATTTTTTCCGAATATTCCACCTCAAGTGTTAGGGTCCTTGATGCATAATGTCAAAAAAACAAAAAGTCCATCTGAAGAACCACTTTCTTCTCGATTAGATTTGCCCATATCAGTTCAAGAAATGGTAAGTCCAAGAAATAGTAAAGAGGAAGAGGAAGATAAAAACAAAGATAATTTTGGAGAACATTGTTATTTAGATGAGAGTGATGAAGAATTAGATGATAAAATACAACCTTCTCAAACTCAAAAAATGGATATTTTTGTAGGTCAGCCGGAAGAACAGGTGTTGAAAATAAAATTACCAAGTGATATTGAATCTATTAGTGATAAATCTATTAGTGATAAATCTATTAGTGAATCGTCTGATGATTTATCAAGTAAAACAAATGATTCATCAAGTAAAAATGACGAGGCAAGTACGTCAATTGAGTCTAGTCACGAACAATCTAGTCATGAACCATCTAGTCACGAGCCATCAAGTGAATCAAGTGTTGAAATTAAAAAAGATATGAAATTGGAATCTATAAAAAAATATAGTTTGGCTAATTTAAAAAAAATAACAAAAAGTTATGATTTGAATTTATCCTACAAAGTAAATAATCGCACCAAATTTTATAGAAAACAAGAATTGTATAATAACATAAAACAACATCTTAAGAAGAAGAAATAATTATTAATATTTTGTACAACCATATAAATATCATTTTTTTTATATTTTATTGTTAAAATATAAAATTATTATGTATATGTAGTGTATATAAATAATATGTGCGATTCTGATAACAGATATTTTAATTGTCCGGCAAAAATGAGCGATGGTAGATTCACAACAGATTTTATCTCGCCAATAGAGAAAAATCTATACATACAACAACAATCCGGAAAAATACCGGATTGGGAATATAGAACATTTTTGCAACAAAATGGCTCCAAAATTTTAGAAAGCGAATGGAAAGCTTTAAATGAAAAATGCAACTGTTGGAATTCAGAGTGTGTATTTAATTCTAGCACAAGACAAAACCCATCTGATTTTCAAAGAGAAATGGAAGAATATAATAAGGTATATGGTCAACAATTAGCAGACGCAGGTAAAAACTGTGAGTTTGTTAAAATGGAGGACTATAGAATGTCAACACATGACAATAAAAGTGTTGTTCCACACAACAATCACAAAAATACTGGTTCAAAAATAGAAAAATAAATTTAGTATCTGTTTGTGTGTTTTTATTATTTTCATAAAAATTTTTATAATTTTTTATGAAAAGGAAGATAGTTCAACATAATTTTTAATTTATATTTATATTTGAATTTAATTTTCGTTTTTTATTTGTACAACTATAGTATAAGTAATGTCACATTATAAAAGAAAAGGACCATTTAAACCTTTTAAACCTTTTCAGGGTAAGGACCATATACCTCATTTAGAGCCAGACGATGCAGTTATTACTGATTTATTTAGTATAGCAAGAGAAGGAGATTTTAGTCAAATACAGGGATATATAAATGAACATAATTTGTCATTTAAAGTTTTTGATAGATCCGGTAAGTCTCTACTTCATATTATTTTAGGCGATGATAACGAAATACAAAGAGACAAAAAAGAAGAATTGAGTATGCAATTAATAGAAAAAGGGGTACCTGTCAGTAAAAAAGACACAAATAATACTACTATATTGCATTTGGCAAGTAAACATCAGTTATTTAATGTTGTCAAAATGATTTTATCTTATGGTGGAGATCCAAATGCATTTGATAATCAAAGAAAAACCCCATTACATTATTTTGTTCAAGGCGAAAATGTAAGTTGTAAAGTTCCGAAACCAATCGGAAACTTAATATCTGTTGACGATAAACCAGAACGTTTGTTCGTTAAACAATTGAAGAGATTATCTTCACAAATTGTAGAAATTTGCCAAAAAACAGAATTCCAAAGATTTTTTTCACATATTTACGATACAATTTCACATTATGACGAATACGAACCAATGTATTATTTGCAATCAAAAAATAAATTTAGAAAAAGATTATCTGATATTGTTTCTTCGTCAGGAAGTACTTCTGGAAATAAACAAAAACTTTTGATAGATGAATTACAAACGGAAAGAAAACAACAAATTGAACATGTAAATGATAAACTTAAAAAAGTTTTATCAGAAATCGATATTAAACCAGATCAACCTTTGGATGGATGGGGACCTGGAGAAATGAGAATAGTCCCAGGACCTACAACACTGTACAAAATAAATGAATTATCTTCATTAGTTAATAAACAAAATAACGAAATAAATGTTAAATTAAATGTTTCCCTAAATAGTATTCGTGATAGTTTTACTAAAATGGTTCGTTCGTCGGATGTTATTGACGCAAAGTTAGACGGTATCAGATATTTAGTACAAGGTTATAAGCATAATACTTATGATTTTGCAAATGGTATGTATATAGCACCAGGTATTCCAATTGGCAATAATATATTAGATCATTTGATGGACGGATTGTCACTAATCCATGATAATTTACATGGTCCAGGTGTTGGATATGTTGGGGCTGGTGCTGTTGGTGGAAATGAAATACAATTTGAAATGTTAGAAATTGATCAATCCGATATAGCACAAAGGTTTGCAAATATAAATATAAATAATCGAGGGTTTTACATCCATTCTATAAACCCTCCTTTGGTATATAGAGGTACTAAATCTACGAGAGAAGTGTGGGTACAAAATAATATGAATATAGAACGTTTACCCATAACAGATGAAGGATCAAGATCAAGAGCAGGCAATGCATTGGGTCCAAATTATGGTTCATTTGTTGGTCCTAATATGGGAGCAATGCAGGCCAATATAAATGCAAGAATAATTTTGCCACCACCTGGTTTTGTTGGTTTGCCGAATCCAGGATACGCTCAAAATGTCAATGTTTTGCCTATACCACAAAATGACCGTAATTTGTACACATATAAATTGAAATTTGCGTTAACTAGAATTCAATTTCATATGAAAATACTCACTGAAAATATGAGAGTTATGATGCAACACATACAATCTGGTTTCTATTACCATATATATAATGAGTTGCTATCTACTATGTTAATAACAATATTAAATATATCTCAATATTTATCATTTATAATGAAAGAGAAACAATACGTATTGCAAAAAACACAATCGCTAAAAACAGCATTTGAACAAGTGTTTATACCAAATGAGCCCCAACCATATAGTTTTTATTTGGAACATGGTGTCGATTTTTGCGAAGAAATAATAAAATCATTAAATGTTATATTCGAAAGTAGTGACGAATTATATAGTCAATTTAGAACTCAAATAATGAATTTTAATGAGGTTGTGGATTTATTAAATAATTTTTCGGCATCAAATATAATAAATGGATTCCATAGTAGACATATGGGTCAGAATGATACTGATTATATAAACGACACATTTGTGTCACAATTCAATCCAATAAATATGCCTCCGAATACATTATCGGAATATAGATCAGCACAAGATAAAACAGATAATTTAAACGATTGGATCAAATATTTGATAGAAACATACATACCAAAACAAAATGTAAATGAATATAACACATATAAGTATCATCAAAAGAATTTGATGTTGCGAGTACCATATGGATCAGATGGAACACCGTTACCGAGAATATTAAAAAATGCAGGCGAAACGAATATTGATTTACCTGGACCTCCTGGACCTCCCGTACCTCATCCCCAAATTACGTCAACGAATAGATTGTTACCATTGCGCCCTTTTATGAATTACGAAATACGTGGTCCACGTGCAGACATTCAAAGTGTTGATATCGCGGGTAACGTTAATCCAAGTCCACAATATGTAGGATTGGATGATGTAGTGCGAATTGATGATACGAATATTGGTGGAACCGAATATCCATCTGTAATGCCAAAAACTGGTTATTTTGTTAATTACGATGTATCACCTTTATTGGTTTTACCAACTCCACTAAGTTTAGTTCCATTAGATGAAGGAAGAGGTATACATAACAATGGAATCAAATATTTACCTAGTAATCCAGCTTCCGCAAATGAAACTGTTAACGACATTCTGGGTGCTATAAATCAGAATCCTGCTAACCCAGATAAACATTCTCGTGGTTATTATGGTGCACAAAGAGGTGAACAAATCAACAGATCTGAAAAATTATATCCATCAATTGGACCTTATTTATTTGAACATATTGACATGATTAAAAATAATTTAGTAAGAACTATTATACAAGTATTCAGTGATCCGGCTAATGCACAAGGATTCCCTGCACCACCTGGCGCAGGTGGTGGTATTTTCAATGCAGATGCTCAATTGCAACATAGAATTACCGGAGCATATAACACAATTAGAGATATTTTGGTTAATGATTTGAAACTCATATCAAGACCAACTGACAGGATAAATGATAATAATAACTCATTTATATACACTATAATTGGGAGAATGGTTGATCAAATCATGAGAACGTTTGTTGGATACGCAATAGAGAAATTTGCAAACAGATATATTGTATCTTCGATGAAAACATATCGAGATGAAGATTACCAAACTATAATTAACAATATAACCGGTCTAAATATCAAACAAATATTACAAATAGATACCGGATTTCAATTAAATTTTAATGAATTATTGAAGGATATAACTGATACTTTTACCAGACCAATACCAGCTATGAATTTCGATAGATTGAAATATACTGCACCGATTATGGAAAAAGAGGGAAAAATATCAAAACAACATAAATTATACAGTTCAACATACGATACTACTCCCGATAATTCCATAAAATGTTATAAAGTTGATTTGGACATCCTTTCGATATTATTTGAAAATAATTCTAAAGTCAATAGTCCAGATGTATCAGGAAATACTCCAATATATTATGCTATTGATTTATTGTATCCTGATCTTATTAAGGATTTAATAAAACAGGGTGCATTGGTAAAGAATTTTACTAACCAACAAGGAAAATCACCATTAGATTATTTAGTGGATTTATATAGAAATCAATTATCGACTGGATACAAAAATGAAAGCTCATTTTTTGTGGATATTAATGTTTTTTATAAAACAATGTATAACGAAATCAAAAAAAGTTTAACTAGCAA
>Ga0066608_1001868_pt1 | contig 10085 bp, 13 predicted proteins | sample SaaInlV_DNA_135m_FD_60377 | JGI IMG/M metagenome (GOLD analysis project Ga0066608, IMG submission 60377) | Marine microbial communities from expanding oxygen minimum zones in the Saanich Inlet - SI075_LV_DNA_135m | ecosystem: Environmental > Aquatic > Marine > Unclassified | place: British... | reverse complement strand
TGCTTGAGAATGATTCTTGTTTTCAAGCAGTTCCTTAAAATCAGCCAATGCTTTTTCCGTAGCATAACCGCGTCCATCAGAAGGAAGGCCGTCTGTTGCAATAATGAGAAGCAAGGGTTTAGTTCGAGGTTTTGACAAAATTTCATTTGTTCTTTTTGTTACACCGGTGTGTATGAAAAATGGGACAGTTTTTTGCAAAAAAATATTTTTGGAAATGGCTGAACCGGTGTAAAAACGATAGCATTCATGCCAAAGAATGCACCGTAAAGGGATATTTATTCCTGTTTCACATAAATCATTTTACAGGGTATCCCTAATTAGGAATAGATACACTTCTTCTGTATCTATATGGTCTTGTTTTATCTTTTAGATATTGTTTGACTATTTTTTTCATATTTAAAACTCCATTCAGGTCACGATTTATACATCCAATTACCTTATTTTTCTGCTGGCGCATTAGGACTGAATGTAATTTAATCGTCTCTCCTGATTTCGAGACTACTGTCTTATTTCTAAGTTTCTCCTCACTTTCATAGTCAAGTATAGAGGTTCTAAATTCATCTATTGTTATTATTCTGAAATGTTTAGTTAGAAGTCTTTTTAACCCAATACATGGAGTCGATATAAAATTTCTTGCCTGTTGAGTTAAATTCCAATCGCCAAAATAAATGGCAATCTTTTTATCTTTTTCCTCAAATTTATTTTTAATATTATTTATGAGTTTACTTTCTGATCTCTGAGTATTTATATGGCATCGCAACTTTGACCTCCTAAAAATTTCATTTTCATATTTTGCGAAAAGTTTATTGTTTATTATGTTTTTTGTTTTTACATATTTCCTAAAAGTTGCTGGTTTACAAGTTTTTGAATTTACTTTACTTAGTGTTTCTTCGGTTTTATTGAAACATTTCGCTTTTTTATGTCTTTCAATTATCTTCTTATTTTTTTCTCTTTCTGTTTGATGAATTCTTTGGCAATTAGTATACCTAAATTTATTCCCATTATCATCTATCATATAATCAAATCCTTTTCATATAATATAATAAAATGAATTCAATTTTATTATAAAAATACTAAAACTAATCAATGTAGATAAAATTGATTTTATATTTAATAAAATTATAAATGTATTTATAAGTAAAAAATAATATGTCTGGTTTACACTTTTATTGTTCGGCTATTATACATTTTGAGAAATATAAAATATTAGAAATGTTAGATGATAATGTCAAATTAATAATTGAACCACTTGATAGATTATACGAAAAACCTTCTTCGTGTATTATTGGACTAAAATTTTTGTACAATATGATTTCTTCTGGTCAAATAACTGAAAATTTCGTATCTGATAACAAATGCTCTATACAATTACATTCAGATATTGAAGGAATACATTCAATTAATAATTTAGATTTTGACTTGGATATATCAAATAATAAAATAAAATCAATAATTGTCTCTGATTTGTATGGAGTTAAACCTTTTGATTTGGATTCATAACATAATATATAATTTATTTATTGGTTTGTTTGTTACTTAAAAAAATAAATATATAAATTATATATGAATAAAGAAGGTGATGTTGTAAATATCGATAAATTTGATGAACAAATAAATACAGAAAATGTTTTTATTTTTAATGATAAATCACAACTAATAAATGACGAAAAGGGTAAACCATGTTATCATTCAAAATATTGTAAATGTGCATGTGATCATTTTGTAGAATTTGCTTTTTACCCTGAAAACAGATCTTTGAGAATATTAGATATTGGCGATATAAAAGAATCGTCTATAGGGTGCCAAATACTTAATATAACATTTTTGGCAGATGATGCGGCGACTAGTAATATAAAATATGTATATGCATTTTTTGAACCACCAGAATGGGATCTGATGAGTAAGACAAAATGGAAAAAATATGTAAAAAAAGGTCTTGTTAAAATTCAATTAAGAAACGACCATACAGTATATGTAAAAACGAAACCATCTATATACTCAAAAATGATGATTTCTTTATTTAAAGAATATGGATTACGTATTCAACAACTCGGCCAAGATCAATAAATCATTTAATTTTATTATATTTTTTTTATGTATTTTTGATTTACATAAGAAATAAATTAAAAGACAGGTATTTCGTGTATGGTTTCAAAGTCATGAAATCATTTCAGGTATTTGTCTACAATTGGGACATGTCTTATGTCTTTGAAACCATACACCAATACATCCTTCGTGAAAGGCATGGCCACAACTGAGCGAAAGTGTTGCAGTTTTATCATAACAGATGGAACACAGACTCAGTCTTATTGTTCTTGTGTATTTCACTCTGTCGGGATCAATTCCACCAACAATATGGGGCTGTTGATACATATGAACAGGTGGATCAATATATACTGGTGTACTAATTGGCACAGGTAAATGTTCTGATTCTGATTCTGATTCTTGTTTATCTGACAAATACGGCGATATACTCATAAAAAAGATAAAAAACCCAAATATAGAACTTGTCAAACTAATAATCGAATCATTAAATGCTTGAAATGTATCATACATAATTTTACATTGCCCAGATGGAACAAATAATGGAACTATCCCACGTAAATTTAAGTCGAAGATCATTTTTTCTTTACAAAAATATTTTGACATAAGTGACATTCTGATTATAAAGGCTGCTGGACACAGAAAAATCAATGCTATTATTGCACACCTATAACTAATACGATGTGGTGTATTGTAATCATCTTCGTATATTTGTGTTTCATATCGAATTCCATATAAACACAAAAAGAAAATACCCCTTACAGATATTAGTTCGACTGACGATATTAGATCTTTTGGTGAAGTTCGATATATGGCGGAATTAACCCATCCTAATGTTGTTAGATATTATACAACGTGGTTGGAGTTTACAAACGATTTGCGAAAATATTCTATCAGTGAAGATATTATTGAAGAGTTAAGTGATTCTCCACCGTCATCACCGAAAGATAAATTGATAATTTTTGACAAATTTTTGATCGATGAAAAAAAAACATATCCAATATTATTTTTACAGATGGAATTATGTGACATGAGTTTAAAAAAATATATAATAGAAAGAAATTATAAATGTCAATTCAATTTGACTAAAACCAAAAAATTATTCAAACAAATTGTAGAAGGTGTGCAATACATTAACAAAAATAATATAATTCACAGAGATATTACAACTTACAATATATTTTTAAAGGATGATGTTCCTAAAATTGGAGATTTCGGACTAGCAATTCATTCAAAGGTTGCAGACAATAATCCAATAAAGAGTAGTAATTATAGTACAATTTATTCTCCGCCTGAATATATTAAAAATAATATATATACATTAAAATCGGAAATTTATAGTTTAGGTATTATCTATTTTGAATTGTTGAACATATTTATAACAGAAATGGAAAGAGTTAATGAAATTCAAAATGCAAAAAAAGGGAAAATATCTGATGAATTTAAATCTAAGTTTCCGGAAGAATGTAAATTGATACAAAAGATGATTGACGAAAATATTTTAGTACGACCTCCAATAGAAAAAATATTGGCTGAGTTAATTTAATTTATTTGGATCAAATAAAATAAAATAAATGTTAGACAAATTTACCATTTTTTATTTCTCCTATTTCCATTTTTATTTAACCATCGAATACCATCATTTGTAATTCTTGGAACACAAACTAATTGAGCAACTTCATATGATTCAACCAAATCAATATCCATTAATTTATCCAATAAATTTTTCCACCATTGATCTTTAAATTCGTTGCCTGTATTATAATAATCTGATTTATAATAATTTCTAGGTATTTTTTTATTCCTAGATCCTCTTATTATCCCAATAATTATAGTAGCACCATAAGAACAATCAACTTCATTAATTACATTTAATAGAATACATATCTGTGGAATATTATTTTTAAATTCTGACAATATCTTTTTTGTTTGTTGTGATTTTTCTTTTACACCATTCAAGCAGTTATCGCACATTTCACATCTTTCTTTCACAGATTTATCCCCAAAATAACTCAGTAGCATTTTTTTACGACAGGTGCATGTATTTACAAAATGCATCATTGTATCCAAAAGGCCAAGACGTGTGGCTTTATATCTTGGGTCTTGAATATCTTTAATAAATCTTTTTTGTATTATAAAATCTTTAGTTGCATAATATAAATGACAATTGCTTGGTTTACCATCGCGACCAGCTCTTCCTATTTCTTGGTAATAAGCCTCTAAATTTTTTGGACAACCAAAATGAACAATTAATCGAACATTTGATTTATTTATTCCCATTCCAAAAGCTATGGTTGCAACCATGCATTTTATCTCTTCGTTTATAAATCTATATTGAGTAAATTGTCTTGTCGCAGTTTTTAATCCAGCATGATACATTCCGACTTTGATACCATGATTACCCAAAGTGGTATATAATTTTTCCGTATCTTTTTTAGTTAAACAATATATAATACACGGACCTTTAGCTTGTTTGATCTTATGAGATATTATATCAATAGTTGAACTGTTTCGTTTATTTATAAAAATAGATAGATTAGGTCTATCGAAAGATGTTTTTACAAGTGTTCCATCCAACTTTAATACTTTATTAATATCTTTAACAACTTCATTTGTTGCTGTTGCTGTTACTGCCATAATCGGAATTTCAGGGCAATGTTTTCTTAAAATATCCAATTCTCGATATGCACCTCTAAATTCAAATCCAAATGAACTAATACAATGAGCCTCATCAATAGCAAATAATACTATTCCTATTTTTTTAGCCAATTTCTTTATAAAACTGATACATTTAATAATTGATTCTGGTGTAATATATATAATTGAATATTTATTTTTTAAAATTTCCTCTTTTAATAACTCTTTGTTTTTAACGGTCGAATTATAACAACAAGATTTAATACCAATTTTTTCTAACAATTGTTGTTGATCATCCATTAAAGCTATCAATGGCGATATTACAATAGACGGTTTATTTTTATAAATAGCTGGTAACTGAAAACATAAACTTTTGCCATATCCTGATGCTAAAATCGCACAAACATCTTTTTTATTTAATATTGTATTAATAATTTTGTATTGGTGTTTTCTGAAATCCCCATATCCAAATGTTTTTTTCAGTAACTGTTTTATTTTACCATATCTAATAGTTTTCTTTTTTGATTCTTCATATGAATCCATAATTTACACAGTTGTATTTTAATCAATAATAGAAATATTTGTTACATAGTTAATAAAAAATACAACTTTTTACAGTTTATTTTATTCATTTTATGAATAAAAATCTGTTTCAATTGTATAACTAATATTAAAAATGCTGTCGCATACTGATAAATTAGTAAATGTTTTGGCTATAGCAATTGGATTATATTATGTAGGTATTGGTATAAAAAAAAATAGTAATATATATAAATCAATAGGTCTATTATGGATTGCTGTCGATACAATGATGATAACCAATCCAAAATTGTCAAAGGATATTACATGTAACAACAATTACATATTTGCCATTATGTATATGGTATTGCCAGCATTCATAATGGTCCCATTAATATACGACGAATCATATAAATTAAATGATTGGATTGGTAGAACTATCGCATTTGCTATTTTTTTTGTAGACACACTACATTTTTTCCAATATTTCAAAATAACCAAATATTACATCATATTCATATTATTTTTACTTACATTATTGTTTTTGATGAGACAAACAAACGATGTTCATTACGACGATTTACATCCAGAAATTGAGACAAATATGAATTATTTAGACAAAAGTGATATAATATTTGTTATTCCTAAATATAAAAATAAAAAAATTACAGATTACCCGGATTGGTGCAAACAAATAAAAAATTATTCGGAAAAACATAAAAAAACATTAGCGTTACATGGAATTAAACATACTACAATAAATGGATACAAGGGAGATTGTGAATTTGTTCGCAAAATACCAGAGAAAGAATTAAAAGAAGCTTGTGAAATTTTTGAAAAAGCATTTGGATATAAACCGAAACATTTCAAAGCGCCATGTTACGGATTGTCTAAAGAAAACCAAAAATTAGTTGAAAAATTAAATATGAAAATATATGGTCCAAGTACTCTTATTTTCAATAAATTGTATCATTCGCCTATGAATGAAAATATGAAAATGATAAATAAATTTATAGATTTTTACTAATATAATATCACATTAGTCTTTTTTTTGTATATCAAATATACTATTAATATTAATAATAAAATGATAAATATAAAATAATATTTATAACTGTACATATAAATCAAAACAGTTGTTGGTGTTCCCAACCAATGGTTACCTAAATTATCCTTTAATCTCATATCCGGTGTACTGTCACAAACAAATTTAGTTGAACACGGTTCCAAATATTTATGATCTAATATTTTTATTTTCCCAGTATATTCTTTTACATTTTTTCTAAGTCTACCACACCCTGTTGTATTAACAATTAATTGTGCTTCATTTATATAATGCCATTTCCCTTTTTTATTTTTTTCTATATCATCTATCAAATCTTTCCAAAATTTGTTTTTTGGTGAACTCAAAAACACACCACAGCTCAACGGGTTAAACATATTATCCATATATGAAAAAATAAGTTCGTCATCTTCATCAATCAAATCAGTAATATCTTTAATACATTCCATATCCATATCTATATACACTCCTCCAAAATGATATATGATTGCATATTTTGCAAAATCTATTTTTTGTACCATAATATCAAAATAATTATATAATTCTAAATATTTAGGATAATATTTTGATAAAAAAACTTTTATACTCTTGTCATCCCAAATCATATGTTCCCACCCCCAGTCTTTTAATTTATTTTGGCATGAAATATATGATTTCTTATATGGTTCTTCTGTTAGGTTTTCTATTCCCTGAAACCAAATCTGATGTGCTATTTTAGGTATTTTCATTTTATATATAATAGCAAAATATTAAATTAGATTGTATCAATATCAAATAACATATAAAATTAATTATAATTAATCATATATGAAGGAAAAAATAATAGTTACATTAACAACAAGTCCAAAAAGGATATTTCAAATAGATCAAACTATATTATCGATAAAAAATCAAACATCATTACCAAACAAAATAGTATTAAATCTACCAGACACATTTTCAAGGACAAAGACACAATACAAAATTCCGAATTGGATAATTGAAGATGAGATGATAAATGTGAATAGATGCGGAATTGATAATGGACCAGTTACGAAATTATTACCGACATTATCTCTTTATTCAAATCCGAATGATATTTTAATATCAATTGATGATGATATTATTTATCCACAAACCATGATAGAAGAATTAGTTAATATTTTAAAATCTAATCCAGAACATGTAATATGTGCATCTGGTATTATTATTGGGGATGATTTATCTATTAGAGGTATCAAAACACATATGAAAAATGTTCAATTAATAGAGGGCTTTGCAGGTGTTGCTTACAGAAGAAAATTTTTTCGAGATGACTTCGAAGAATATATTAATAGAGTGAATAAATGTTTTGATTGTTTTGTGGCCGATGATGTGACAATTTCAAATTATTTAGCAAAATATAATATACAAAAAAAGATTATATCAACAAAAAAACACAACAAACGTATATTGAAGATATTGGATTTCGGTTTATTGGTTGATGCTCTTCATAAAGGGGGAAATGGTACTATTAATAGTGAACAAGAGAATATTGTATCGAGATATGAAAAAGCATTTATTTATTTAAAAGAAACAAATGAATTTTATTTTGATGAAAAATTGTCGTTCGATCATAAATGTTTATCACACCAACGAAAAAAAAATTTATTCAGACGAATGAATGAATTAGCAATATATTGATTTACTCATATACAAATTTTTATTGCATTTTTTTTTTCAAGTGTTTTCTTTTTTTTATTACGCATGTTCCAATTCCAATACAAAGATGAAGAAATGAAAGGTATTATTTGTTTACAGGTTTGTGACGTCACAAACCCTTTTTCGGTTAATGATTTAATCATTTCGTTTGAAATATCTTCACATATTTGATTATTTTTTTGGATTTTATCTAATGCTATATTTCTTTCTTTTTCATTTTCGCAAAAAAATTGATCGAGTAATTTTTTTGCGTCTGAAATATTTGCATCGTCTTTATTTCTATCTAAATAACAAGAATTATCTCTGTACACTTTTAGCATATTTCTGACAAATGTTTTCATAATAGATTCACAATTTAACTCATTTATTAATCCATCGTCGAAAATATCAGAGAATTTTTCTATTTCTTTATCTGATAAACTGTTGGTTGACATACATTTGATATATAATAACGCTAACAAGATAATTAGCAAATAAAATCAATTTTATTAATAAATTTAAAAAAAACACTTAAAGATATATAAACAATATATATTGAAGAAAAAAATACAGATAACTTAATTTTTAATTGAGATTGTTTGCTTATTGCTACTTTATGATAGCCGAAAAATAAAAAATTTTTCGTTTATCCTCATATCTTAATTGCAAACTTGCACTTTGATATATTATCGTCAACATATTGTATTAAATAACGACTTAGCTTTTCCGAATATTTTTCACCCATAGATTTCCTAAACATATTTAATACATTATTGCTTGTATATATACTATTTAGAATATCTTCTTTACTATCATATGAAGAAATAGAATTATCACTAATTAATTTGTCTGCGATAGTAATATATAATTCAAATAATTCTTTGAACGGATCATCAGATTTAGATTTGTAAGTAGTTGCAATATTCATATCTATAAACAAATAAGTATTTATTTGTTTATATTACAATTGTGTTTATTATTTTTAACATTCAATGTTTGATAAAAAAATCAAATAGGTGACTAATATTTAAAATGACTTAAAGATTTATTAATATAATTATATTGATAAAAATGAAACACAAGCGACTAAATAAATTCATGTTATAATATGGATTTATTCAGATTACTTGCTCTTTGCTATTTATAGTAGCCGAAAAATTTAAATTTTTCGATTATTACATATTTTTAATTTGTGCTTTTACATCTTCAATATTACAGAGCACAAATTGAAGTTTTGCTTTACGTTCTTTTTTAAATTCGTTCAATGTATGTAATGCATATATTTTACCCAAAGAGCTCGATTCTTTATTAACCGATTTACGCAATAATGTAATTAAATCTGTTAATTCTTTTACTCTTATTATTTTTTTTTCTAAGTTTTGTATATTGCAATTAATATTTTCTCTGTCCGTTTTCATTTGTTATAAATTACGATTAGAAATACAATATATGTTGGATGGTGACAATACTCCCATTTTTAATAAATTATTTATTTATTTTATTAAAATGTTCATACATTTCTTCTTTTGTTTCATATACAAATGCATCCAATTTATATAATTCGCTTTTATAGTTAAATACACTATTATTCATTGTCCCATCAACAAAAAACATTTGAACAAATATATAAAAATCTTGATAAAAAAGATTAATTTTTCCCAACAACATATATTCAACATTTGGACTATATGTTATTTCGCAAATTTTTATAATTTCTAATCCATGTATCCAGTCACCCTTACAAAAATAGTCATTAAATATACAATCTAGTCTCGAAATTGCGATGAATAATTCATCTTTGTATGCTAAACTACCCTTTTTTTCAAATTCTTTTCTTGGGTTATATAATTCTCCATTTTTTTTTTTTAATCCAAAAACTTTACAATCAATTTTAAATTGCGATGTCCATATTCTTTTTTCATTTTTTCGATTATGTAATTTATCAAGAAACCAATCTATTTTATCCATATTCTAATAAACTACAAACCTACTAAATATTCAAATATATTAATTTCAATTTTATAAAAAATTGATTATAATAAGACTAATAAGACTAATAAGACTAATAAGACTAATAAGACTAATAATATTTATTATTACTGAATTATAATATTTAAATGGATTTTTATACTCAATACAGAGGTGTACATGTGTCATGTAATAT
>Ga0066608_1001864_pt1 | contig 10121 bp, 7 predicted proteins | sample SaaInlV_DNA_135m_FD_60377 | JGI IMG/M metagenome (GOLD analysis project Ga0066608, IMG submission 60377) | Marine microbial communities from expanding oxygen minimum zones in the Saanich Inlet - SI075_LV_DNA_135m | ecosystem: Environmental > Aquatic > Marine > Unclassified | place: British... | reverse complement strand
AAGAAAGAGATTTAATCTTAAATAGAATTAGTGAAGTATTTAATAAGTTATCTAAAGGTGATTATTCACAAAAAATTAAAGAACAAACAGATCAACAAGATATTAAAAAATTAATTAATAATATTAATAACATGATGACTACAACAGAAGAACATATGGAAAGTCTAAATAAAACTTTAGGTGAATATGCAAAATTTGATTATAGTAAAGAATTAAGATTAAATAATATTAATACTGGAAGTCTTTTTGATAATTTACAAGTATCTGTAAATAATTTTAGAGGACAAACGGAAAGAAGTTTAAAAGGTAATAAAGAAGGTGCTAAAAGACTTGAAGATAATAATAATAAATTAAAAGAAAATATGAATGAAGTTAATAATTCAAGTACTACAACAGAAAATACATTATCAAATGTTGAAGATTCATTAAATAACATTAATAATAAAATTAATAATAATAATGAAACAATTAAATCAATGACTAACTCAGCAAATATAGTAACTAAAGCAGTTACAGAAGGTAATAAACTTGCAGAACAAACTAATACTTCTATGGAAGAAATTAGTAGTGAAGTTAATGAAATTACTAAAGCAATTGAACAAATTGATCAAATAGCATTCCAAACAAATATTCTTTCATTAAATGCAGCAGTTGAAGCAGCAACAGCTGGTGAACATGGTAAAGGGTTTGCAGTTGTTGCACAAGAAGTTAGAAATCTTGCAGCAAGATCTACAGAAGCAGCAGAAGATATTAAAAAATTAGTAAATAGTGCTACTGGAAAAACAGTTATTGGAAAACAAATATCAAATCAAATGATAGAAGGTTATACTTCATTAGATAGTAACATTAAAGATACTATTAAAAGTATTGAAGAAGTTGAACATAATAGTAAAGAACAATCTGAAGAAATTACAACATTAAATTCATTTATAGAAGAATTAAATCAAGCTACAAATGAAAACAATGCAATTATAGAAAAAACAATTGAAACAACAGAAGAAACAGAAAAAATAGTTATAGATATCATGAATATGACTAAAAATATCTAAAAAAAAATATTTACTTAACTAAGAAGAGATATGTTCTACATATCTCTTCTGAAACAATGCAGGAAACCAATCTCCCAATTCTTTATCTACATTTTCATTATATTGTTTATCCATACTTGAAATAAACTTTTCTTGTAATGAAGAATGATATTCAAATGGTTTATTAATTATATTAAGACCTTGATGAATTTTATCAATATCAGTTTCGAAAACTAATCCATAATTAATATATTTTAAGAACTTGTGGTTATAAGGTATGTTACCATTAATTAAATTATTGAAAAAATGTATTTTAATAGAATATGCAGTGTCAACACTTAAAGATAAATTTTCAGAACACCAATCAAGATAATCAAAACCATTTTTTACTCTACCATATTGTTCATAAGTAGTATTCAAACAATGGTTGAAATTAGTTCCTTTTTCAAATACATTACCAAAAGTAATATTTGGTTCTAAAACTGGTTTAGAAGTTAAATCTAACATAATATCAAACCAATCTAAATCACTAGATATTTCTAAGTCTTCTTCATCGTTTTGTTTTTCAATAATAATAGTTTTAACTAAATTAAAGAAATGTTCTAATACTAATACATCAGAAAGTGCTTCATGTCCTTGTACTTCATTTAAACCATAATCTCTTTGTAATTTTAAAAAGGAAGAATCAATGTCAAAATCTAAAAGGTATCTAAAATATTGTAGTTTATTATTAGCTAATGGTATTGTGTCACCATTTCTATCAGTAGTAGTTTCATTTTTATAGAGATGTTTTGCAATTCTATATAAATCAATAATTTGTGATTTTTTTAATTCAATATTGTCTTTAGATAACATATTAACATCAAAAGGTGCATTATATGCAACAAAATATGTTTCTTTATCCTTAGATAATAGGTTAATCTCTTTATATTCAGAAGTTTTATTAAATGTAGTCAAATTTTTTACAGTACTGTTAGAAACACCTGTAATCATTGAAGCTTCAGGTGATATTAATATTTCAGGGTTAACTAAAACTGATTCAGTAACTCTTTTTGGTTTTGAACTAAAAGAGCCATAAATGTGTTTACCTGGTTGTATATAACTATATGCTAATTGTGTTATTTTATCTTCTTTTCTTAGACCTGTCGTTTCTGTGTCAAAAAATACTATTTTTTTCATAAAAATCCTTATTATTTTATATAAAGAAGTATAACATTATATAACTTAAACAAAGATAAAAACAGAGTAAAATATATTATTTAAGATTAGATTAAGTTCTTTTTTGTTAGTATTCAAAATACCAAAAAAAAAGGATAAAAAATGGCAAAAGAAAAATTTGAACGTAATAAACCACATGTTAACATCGGAACAATTGGGCATGTTGATCATGGTAAAACAACATTAACAGCAGCGATTTCAGCAGTTTTAACAAATAGACTTGGAGGAGAGATGATGGATTATGACCAAATAGATAATGCTCCAGAAGAAAGAGAAAGAGGAATTACTATTGCTACTTCACATATTGAATATGAAACAGATACAAGACATTATGCACATGTAGATTGTCCTGGACATGCAGACTATGTAAAGAATATGATTACAGGTGCAGCACAAATGGATGGTGCTATCTTAGTTATTGCTTCTACTGATGGTCCTATGGCACAAACAAGAGAACATATTTTACTTTCTAAACAAGTTGGTGTTCCTTATATTGTAATCTTTTTAAATAAAGAAGATCAATTAGATGAAGAAGATAAAGAAGAAATGTTAGAATTAGTTGAAATGGAAGTTAGAGAACTTTTAGAAGAATATGATTTCCCAGGTGAAGAAACTCCTGTAATTGCAGGTTCTGCATTTCAAGCATTGGAAGAAGCAAAATCAGGAACTAATGGTGAGTGGTCTGCTAAAATTATGGAATTAATGGATGCTGTAGATTCTTATATTCCAACACCAAAAAGAGAAACAGATAAAGATTTCTTAATGCCTGTTGAAGATGTATTCTCTATCTCAGGAAGAGGAACAGTTGTAACAGGTGCAATTTCTCAAGGTACAGTTAGATTAGGTGATAAAATTGAAATAGTTGGTATCAAAGAAACAACTGAAACAACAGTTACTGGTATTGAAATGTTTAGAAAAGAAATGGAATTTGCAGAAGCAGGTGATAATGCTGGTATCCTTTTAAGAGGTATTGCAAAAGAAGATGTGGAAAGAGGACAAGTACTAGTTAAACCAGGTTCAATTACACCTCATACACAATTTAGATGTGAAGTATATATTCTTTCAAAAGAAGAAGGTGGAAGACATACTCCATTCTTTAATAATTATAGACCACAATTTTATGTAAGAACTACAGATGTTACCGGTGCTATTACTTTACCTGAAGGTACAGAAATGGTTATGCCAGGTGATAATGTTGAGTTAACAGTTGAATTAGGTTCTCCAGTTGCATTAGAGAAAGGTACTAAATTTGCTATCAGAGAAGGTGGTAGAACAGTTGGTGCTGGTGTTGTAGCAGAGATTATTAAATAGTAATCTTAAGTACATAATAAAAAAAGGTTAGGAATAAATCCTAACCTTTTTTTATATATAAAATTAATTAAAATTAATCTCTTTTATAGTGAATAGAACTTGTATCTATTTTTTTAGAATAAACTACTTCTTTTTTTACAAATCTTGTAAGAGAACCTGGTTTTCTTTTATGCTTAGCACAATCAGAAGCTTTGTAATGAATAGACCTTGTTTTCTCTACACATTTAGGTTCTTTTATTTCTCTTCTAGTAAATCTATTCTTTTTCTTTCCTTTTTTATGTGCAGCAAATTGTGCTGCATCTTCTACAACTTTAATTGAAAATTTTAAATCTTTTACTGATTTTAATAAACCAATACATTTTCTACTAACTGCCCCTGGACCTTTACAATTATATAAGTGTGGGTTCTTAAAGTTATATGGAAGATACTTTCTTTGTAATACTTCAAATGTTTTTAAATTATCTTCTGCTTTTCTTAAATCCATTTTTAATAAATCTAATTTAGTTAATTTAACAATAATTTTCTTTAGTACTGGTTTTCTAACAGAAGCATCAATATTTTTATATTTTTGTACTAATTTTGTTCTTTTAATAATTGGTTCTACTATATTTTTTAAATTAGATTTAACTCTAAGTTTTTCTATAAGTATTTGACTATCAGTCTTTTTAACAACAACAGATGCTGCTTCTGCAACTTTAACAACAGGTGATGCGTCTGCAACTTTAACAACAGGTGCTGCTTCTACAACTTTAACAACAGGTGATGCTTCTGCAACTTTAACAACAGGTGCTGTTTCTGCAACTTTAACAACAGGTGCTACTTCTGCAACTTTAACAACAGGTGCTGCGTCTGCAACTTTAACAACAGGTGCTGCTTCTGCAACTTTAATAACAGGTGCTGCTTCTGCAACTTTAATAACTTTTTGTGTTTTTGAAGGTGTTCCTAAAAATCCAATTACGAACAATAGACCAACAAATCCTAATGTGATAAATCTTAACATTTAAATTCCTTTTTTTATGTAATTAACTATATTATAATAATAAAAAGGTGAAAAATAAAAAATGTTTTACCATGTAAATATTAAGAAATAGTATGTATAACATTAAGTTATTTTTAAGTTTTTTATTGTATAATTTTAAATATATTTAGTGGTAGAGTTGGAGAGTGGTCAAATCCTGCGGATTGTAAATCCGCTGCCTTAGGCTTCGAAGGTTCAAATCCTTCCTCTACCACCATTTTATATAATAACGGTCCCTTCATCTAATGGTTAGGATTTTGGATTTTCATTCCAACCATAGGAGTTCGAATCTCCTAGGGATCACCATTAAAAAAAAGATAAAAACAATATCGAGAAGTGGGAGAGTGGTTTAATCCACACCCCTGCTAAGGGTGCGTATCCGAAAGGGTACCGAGGGTTCAAATCCCTCCTTCTCGGCCATAAATAAAAAAAAAAGATTTTATCTATAAATAATTGCTCTTTATTTATCTTCAGTATCCTTTTTGATTCTATTATAGTGGTCAGGTAAGTCTATTTCAATTAAAAATCTACTAGAAGTATATTCCATTTAATGTTCCTATATTATTATATATTCTTATAGCATTGTTATATAATATATAAAAAGAAAATTTTATAATTTATAATTTTTTTTAAGTTTTTTTTAAGTTTTTTTTGATAAACTTTCATTATCTTTTATAAGTAAAAGACTTTTTGACTTGTTAGCTCAGTTGGTAGAGCATCTCCCTTTTAAGGAGGTGGCCGTTGGTTCGAATCCAACACGAGTCACCATTTTTTTTATGCTGTTGTAGCTCAGTTGGTAGAGCACCTCACTTGTAATGAGGCGGTCGGTGGTTCAAATCCTCTCAACAGCTCCATAAAAATATACCTTGAATATAATATATTCAAAATACATGCGAGTGTGGCGGAATAGGTAGACGCGTTGGACTTAAAATCCAATTCCGGTTTCGGAGTGTCGGTTCAATTCCGACCATTCGCACCACTTTTTTTGTTGGGGTATCGCCAAGCGGTAAGGCACTAGCTTTTGGTGCTAGCATTCCTAGGTTCGAATCCTAGTACCCCATCCATAAATATTAAAACACTACAAATATAATTTTTTCAGCTAAAACAATAAAACAAATAATTAATATATAAAGAAAATATTAAAAGACTAATCTTAATATATATTTAAGTTAATATAGTTATAATAAAAGAAAAAGGTATAAATTGAAAAAAACACCTATAGAAATACCATATATATTAAATAAAGATTTTATCTTAAATAATTTAATGACAAAAAATGGTGATAGGTTCAATACAAATTTATTTAAAACAATAAAGATACATAAATCATATAAATGGTGTTCTTCAATATCTGAATATCTTTATTGTATATTATTGGAATATACAGAACAACCAAAATGTAAAAATGAAGATTGTACTAAAGTAGTTAAGTATAATCAAACACAAGAAAGAAAATATAATACATTTTGTTCTCCTTCTTGTTCTACTTCATCAAAACAAACACAAGAAAAACAAAAGAAAACAAATAAAGAAAAATATGGTGTGGAGTTTGCTTCACAAAGTAAAAAAGTAAAAGAAAAAGTAAAAGAAACAAATATAAAAAAATATGGTAAATCTTGTTCTTTACAAAATGAAGAAATAAAGAAAAAAACAAAGAAAACAAATAAAGAAAAATATGGTGAAGAAGAATTCTTTGCTTCAGATATTATAAAAGAAAAAATAAAAGAAACAAATATAAAAAAATATGGTTGTAAAAGTACTTTACAAAGTAAAGAAGTAAAAGAAAAAATAAAAGAAACAAATAAAAAAAAATATGGTAGTGAATATAGTACACAAAAGAATATAAAGAATTATGAGGATTTAAATAAAAAATATATAGAATTTTTTTTTAAAGATAAAAAAGAAAAAATTGATTTTGAAAAATTATGTGATTATTATAATATTTCAATCACTACAGCATATAGATATATAAATAAGTTTGATATTAATTATATATCTGTTTCAAATATAGAAAAAAATATAAATAAAGAATTTAATAATGTTTTTAAACTAAAAAACAAACAAATAATCAACATAAAAGAAGATGGAAAAAAAAGAAAGTTAGAATTAGATTTATTTAATGAAAAGGAAAAAATTGCAATAGAATACAATGGTTTAATGTATCATTCATTTGGAAAAAGTAAACATACAATTTTTAATAATTATGAAAAAGAAAAAGAAAAGTTTAGTAAAAAAAAGAAAAATTATGAAAAACATCTATTAAAAACAGAATTATGTGAAGATAAAAAAATTCAATTGTTCCATATATTTGAAAATGAGTGGTTAAATGAAGATAAACGAAATATCTGGAAATCAATGATAAATAATAAATTAAAAAAAGAAGTAATTAAAAGAGTATTTGCAAGGAAATGTTATGTGGAAGTATTAACAAATGAACAATTGTCAAAGAAAAGAAAACAAACAAATAATAGAATGTCTAAAAAGTTTGAAAATGAAAACCATTTACAAGGTTCCGGTATTTCAAGTATTAAAATAGGTTTATTTTATAATGAAGAAGTTGATGGTAAAGTTATAAAAAAACTTGTATCCCTAATGACATTTGGTAAATCAAGATATAATCATAATTATGAATATGAATTAATAAGGTTTTGTACACTGAAAAACTATCAAGTAGTTGGTGGGGCAAGTAAGTTACTAAAAAAGTTTGAAAGAGAATTTAACCCCAAATCATTAATATCATATGCAAATAGAAGGTGGTCCAATGGAAACCTATATAAACAATTAGGTTTTACATTCTTAAATAAAACACCTGCAAATTTTTTCTATTTTAAAGAAAATGAAAAAAAACTAAAGTCAAGAAATAGTTTTCAGAAACATAAATTAAAAGAAATGTATAAAAAAGGTATATTAAAAGAATATGATGATAATTTAACAGCTATATTAAATGCATATAATAATGGTTACAGAAGAATATGGGACTCAGGGAATTTATCTTTTATTAAAAAATATTAAAATAAAACAAGTTTTAAAAAAAACTTAGAAATTAAGTTTTTTTTAAGTTAATATTGTATATAATACATTTACAAGAAAAGGAAACATAGTTTATTTTTCTTTAACACATTCCGGATTAGCTCAGTGGTAGAGTAGATGACTGTTAATCATTTGGTCGCTGGTTCGAATCCAGCATCCGGAGCCATTATAAATTAAATCTAATCAGGGTCGTTAGCTCAGCTGGTTAGAGCACTCGGCTCATAACCGAGTGGTCGAAGGTTCGAGTCCTTCACGACCCACCACTTCAATAAACTAAAATCAATCAACAAAATCACTATAAATAAGACAACAATTTATTATTTTATTATATAATGTAATAATAAAACAAATAAGATTATAAGAGATAATTAAGTATAGTTTTTATATAATAATAAAAAATTAAAGGTATCTTATGATAAATGATTATATAGAAAAACTTAAAAAAACATTATTAGAACCAAATAACCTAAAATTAATCAAATATATAAAAGAAACAACAGAGATTACTTTTAAATGTAATAAATGTAAAAAAAAAGAAATTATAAAAAAAAGAGCATTGAATGATAGAAAAGATAAATGTAAAAACTGTGTAAAAATTAAAAAAAAGGAATGGGGAAAGAATAAATGTTTGGAATGTAAAAAAATTACAAAAAATAAAAAGTTTTGTTCTAATGTTTGTTCTGCAATATTTAATAATAAAAAAAGAATAATAAGTGTAGAAACAAAAAATAAAATTTCAATATCAATGAAAAGAAAAAAAAATACACCAGAATTAATAAAAAAACGAATAGAAAAAAGAAAACAAGAAGATTTATTAAAACAAAAAAAACAAGAAGAAGAGAAACAAAAAATAAAAGAAAGGTTAGAAAAAATATTATTAAAAGAAAATATTCAAATACTTGAACCTATAGATAAAGTTGTACAGAAATATAACTTTAAATGTTATTGTGGTAATTTTTTTAATAGTTCTTTACATAATTTTATTCATCAAAAGTCTTATTATTGTAATATATGTAATGTTAATTCTGGAACATCAAAAGTAGAAAGAGAAATAAAAGACTTAATACTTAAAAAAGATAAGAATATTTCAATAAAAACTAATTCTGAAATTGAAGGTAATGAAATTGATTTGATAATAAACAATAAAATAAATAAGGTAGGGATAGAGTATGATGGAAGCATGTGGCATTCATATGGTAAAAGTAAGTATTCAATGTTTAATAATTATTTAAATAGTAATAAACAAAAAAATAAACATCTAAATAAAACAATAATATGTGAAAATAATAATACTAAATTATTTCATATATTTGAAAATGAATGGTTGGATAAAAATAAAAAAGAATCTTGGAAATCTATAATTTTTAATAGTTTAAATCTTTCAATTAAGTTAAATGCAAGAGATTGTTATACGAAAGAAGTAGAAAGAAAAGAAAAAAATAATTTTATTGATAAAAATCATATTCAAGGTACAATAGAATCAAAAATAAATGTAGGATTGTTTTTAAAAGAAGATAAGGTTAATTTAAAAAAAGATACGTTAATTTCAATAATGACATTTTCAGTCCCAAGATATAATAAAGAATATGAATATGAATTATATAGATTTTGTTCTTTGAATAATTATTTAGTTAGAGGAGGAGGAAGTAAATTATTAAAATATTTTGAAAAAAAATATAAACCAAAGTCTTTGATATCATATGGTAATAGAAGGTGGACAAACAAATATTCAAATTTTTATTTATCTTCTGGTTTTAAAGAATTACATGAAACAAATGTAAGTTATTATTATTTCCATGAAAGTGATATAAATAAATTTTATAGTAGAACTACATATCAAAAGAAGAAAATAGAATTATATTTTAATAAAAAACAAAGAAATATTGATTTTTTTGATAAAGATTTAACTGGTGAAATGAATTTATTTAATAATGGTTATAGAAAAATTTATGATTGTGGTCAATTAGTTTTCTGTAAAACATATTAAAAGAGTCTTTTAAAGACTCTTCTTTATTCTACAATCTTCAAAGGATTTTTTTCTAAAGAAAAATAAAGAAGTAATCATTATAATTCCCATTAAAATATACATTGCTTTTTGTTCTATGGTTAGAATTTGATTACTATATACTAATACCATTTCTCTTAACATAAATATAATAAATGTTTCAATTATTGAAGATATTTTAACTTGATTTTCTACAATATATTCACCAATCATTCTGGTTAATTCCAATATAACAACATAACCTAATAATACATAAACAACATTTGCAAAATTAAATTTATCAACAAAGTCCCCAAAGAGTAAAAGAGTTAAAAAAAGTATTAAACTTAATCCAATTTCTATGTGTGATCTATATTTTTTCATATTTTTTAATTTTTCTAGCATGTGTATTGTATCCTATAATAATATTTTTAATTATACAAAATATTAACAATATACAACACAAAAAACTTTTGATGTAAAAAAACAACAGAAAAATTGATATTTTCAATAGTATATAAATAGTATATAA
>Ga0066608_1001858_pt1 | contig 10163 bp, 6 predicted proteins | sample SaaInlV_DNA_135m_FD_60377 | JGI IMG/M metagenome (GOLD analysis project Ga0066608, IMG submission 60377) | Marine microbial communities from expanding oxygen minimum zones in the Saanich Inlet - SI075_LV_DNA_135m | ecosystem: Environmental > Aquatic > Marine > Unclassified | place: British... | reverse complement strand
AATCATTTTCACACAAATTAATGAGTTTAATTGCTTCACCATATCCTTTTTCTTTGGTAATTTATCGTCAAACTCGTTTGTATATACATAATCCAAAAAATTTGCCCATGCATCTTTCAATGTAAGTATACCACCATCTTTTTTTTTAACATTATCATCATACCATTCCAACATAACATTATCTTCTCTCAAAAGTTCTTTTGTATCATATTTTACACAATCTGGGATATATAATCCTTCTGCTTTGTATTTTTTGAAATAATCTGTTAAAATATGAAAGAATGACATTCTCCAATCAATAAACTTTTTGGCTAAATTAACGTCCATTTTGAATTGGTTTTGTCCTTTTGGATCTGGGTTATCAACAAACAAACTATCGAAAATTATATTTTTTATTCTTCTAACGAATCCTTTTGATTTATCATTTATGTGAGGCATTTCGTTTAATTCGCCAACTAAAATAAAATGAGGAATCATTTTCTCAGCTGATTTAAATAAATTTCTTACTGGTATTGATGTATTGCCTGTTACATTTTTAGCTTTTTCACAATTGAATTCTATTTTGTTATAACCTGTCCCTCCTTTTTCTGGTTCTCTAAAAGTTACCCATCTACATTTCATAACATTATATATTTCAGTTGTTGCTCCACCTGATTTTGTCGTTTGTGTTGTAAAATACTCTGAAGGCATAACGCCAAAATATTCACCGAGAGACATTGATATTAATTCACTTGTTACACTTTTACCGTTAGAACCTATTCCAGTCATCGAAATCAAAAGATTATTATTATTGAACGCTTCTAAAGAAGTTGATAGGCAGGTTAAAAAACAATCTCTCTTTTTTTCGTCTGTTAATACATTACCGAAAAAATCATATATCTTTTGTTCTATGTTTTTGTCTCTCAGTGGGTTATAGGAATAGCCAACTGACATAGTAACATAATCATCTTTACACATTTTGCGAAAATCTAGCGTTGATGTGTCAAATACGTATCCATTTTCAAATGCAACAAGATTTGGATTAGTATCGAAGTTTTTAGGAAAATTAGTATCAACCATCAACCCATAACATTCTTTAACTATTTGAGTTTTATAATATGTGTTCAACAATTTTTCTATTATGTCACAGTATCTGTTATGTTTTTTTGTGTTGTTAGATTCAGTATTATTCAATGAGTGTTTTTTAGCAACAGATAAATATAAATCTGAAATTTCTTTAGATATTGCGGTATGTAATTTTATTCCATTATAATCTTTTTCCCATCTTCTACTAATATCATTGTAATAATACCATTCGTGTTTAATTGGGTCTGTATATACCCATCTATGTTTAAAATACATCGCAACAACAAGTGCCACGTTATATATTCCTTTAGTTCCGTTGACTGAGTCGCATATTAGAGGAGTTATCCAATCACGTCGTAACTTTTCATATTCTTGGTTATTATCGTCTTTTGCCCATTTATGCAAACTACCTAATGATAAACCGTTTGTTTGAAAAGACATCTTTTTCCATAATGTTTCGCATTCTCCTCCTTTGCATTTTTTCGACTTTAATGAGAAAATTTTCCAAATATTTAACATATTATCGATAATATCATGTTGATGTCCGATATTGTACAAACACCATCCTACTTTTTGCCAAGACATATATTCGTCTGATCTTTCTCTTTTCAAAATATTTATAAGATCATGTACTTCTTTTGAAATAGGAATATTGAGATCTTTTTTATTTGTCAATTCCTTAATTTTCATGTCTCTTTTTTCAATGTAAGATTCTGAATTATTGTCAATTTCCTTACTAGTCTTTTTAATATCAATAATCTTGTTTTCTTTTGTAAGTTCTTTTTCTACAAATAACTCTTTTTTTTCTTTCTTTACATTTGAAACTATGTAGTCATTTATTTTATATGTTTTAGTTATTGGAAGCATTGGTCTATTTTGATTCCTTTTAGATGAAAATATGAGTCTTAAGTTCTGTCTTTTTGTCTTATATGCTCCATTAATGTCTATACTGTCTTTTATAGTTTTGTCAGTAATCTCGTCTTTAATTTTTTGAGCTAATTTTTTATTATTTGTTGTTGTTGTATGTCCAACTCCTTTTAATATTATTCTGAACGATATTTTGTATCTGTCTTTATCTTTTCCGTGAGATTGCATAACAAGAATATTTTTATTTGAGCATTTGTCAATGGTACATTTAATTGATCTTTTAATAGTTTTCAATATATTGTCAGTTGTTTTTTCTAATACTTTTTTAGATAAATTAATATTTTCACCCTTTTTGTTCTGTTTATTGATTTTGTAATCGACGTCTAAAAAAGGTTTTATTTTAGTATTTTCATCAAACACTTCACACATGAATCTATCATTTCCCTTATTTTCTTTAATTTTGTCGATTAAATCATTTAGTTTGTCCGTATAATACTTTTGTTTTTTGTCTTTTCCAGTTTCACCAACAAAACAATATTTATAAGACATAATTACTTCTATATAATAAAATGAGATATTTTATTATATGTTTATTCATTAATGTAAATCTATACAATTGTATATTCTATCCAGTATTCTTTATCAAATGTACTTTTTCTACAACTTTTAATTGTATATCCTATGCGTTCCAACAGATGTTTTAACAAATTTATAATATAATGTTTAACGCTATTTTTTTGGTAATATCCGATTTCGTCCTTTGTAAATTTATTAAGTATATCCTTCAAACTATCATCGACAATCTTGTTCCCATCAATCTTAACAAGTTCTCTTCTATCAATATTTTTAAACATACATATATCATCAATCTCATCTTTCCCAATTTCCTTTAATAATTTATTAATATACTGCAAAACAACCTTATACTTATTATCATCTTTATCAAGTCTTTTCTTATTTTTTGGTTCCTTTACGCGAACCGACGTGTTATTATATATTTTATCGTATTCCTTATCTATATATATTTTATACACATCGTTCTTAGACAGATTATCTAAACCAAGTTTCTTATACTTTTCTTTGGTTGATAATTCCATTATAACTTATTAGTGAGAAAGTTTTTTATATATGTTGTGATAAATTAAATTATAACAATTTCATTAATTCGATTCTTATTATTAACTCTTCTTTTTCATCAATATATTTTTGGTTGTATTTTTTGCTTTTGTTTTTCAATAAATTATTGTCAAAATTATAATAATAGTCTGTATATTTTCTTTTTTTTCCTTTTGTATAATAAAATATCATTAAACGTTTATCTTTTTTACTGTATACCACAACTGGCGTGATGGTTTCTTTTGTTTCTTTCTCGACCTCATCTTTAAGAAATGTACATGATATACTATTATAATGCGATAGTGAATCTCTCATAAATAAATTGTCTATATGATTCTCAAAATCTTCCTCGGAGTTACATTTGCGAATACTTGTCATTTGCCTAATAAACATAGGTAATTTATCTATGTTTATAGAATCATCAACTATGCACAACATGTGTTTGTATTTTTCGGATGCTTTAGCTACACCAAGCTCGTACATTACATTTGAATTTACTGTAGGAATCACATCAAGCCCATCTTTAACCAAATACCGTTCATCAGCACATAAATTAAAAACTAGTAAATCAGCATTGTCAATATTCCTTACAATATTGTCATCAATGTGTTCATCTGATGTATCGATATTATCAGTTAAATCAAACCCATGATTTTTACATTTATTCGTAAGATATGTTTCTATTTCCGTTACCCATTTGGAACCATTGCCAAATCCATAAAAAACTTTCATATTACTTAAAAAGGTAACTAATTAACCTTTTAAGTAAAAATGAATATAATTAAAGATGTCGTGATTGATTATTTAAATGCACAACATGCATATGACCATTGTAGAGATATAATATTAAAAAACAAAGGACAAAAAAAATTTTACGTAGGTGCAACAAAAGATTTAGACGAAAGAGCAAAGGACCATTTAGACGAAAAAGGTATGACAAATATGATTGTACTATGTAAATGTCCTACCAAATGTAAAACGGAAAGTTTGGAAAAAAAGTTAATCAAACGATTTAATTCAGATAGTATATATAACAAATGTATTAACCAAACTGGTGGAGGAGAAGGATTAAAGGATGGGGTTAATTATATATATGTTTTGTTTAATTGAATAATATAATTTTTTTTATGAATGATAAATTTCATAAAAGAATAAATTTAGATAAATTAAATGATTTTCTCGTGGACCTTTTCGAGTTTTTTAAATTTAGAATTCGTTTCATCAAACTTCTTTTTTGAATCTTCTATTTTTTGTTTGTTAATCTCAACTATCTCTTTTTCGCTCTTTTTGACAGTTTGTTGGTATAAATAACTGTTCATAATATCCTTCATTAATATTTTGTTGTTATCTATCTGTTTCTCAATATTTGTTATCAAATTACTTATATTATCACAATAGTCTACTATTTCTTTTTGTTTTTCTATTGATGGTATTTTGAAGGTAATTTTTTTTACAATATCTGTATTAACGGCTGGATATTGTGACCCAGTAGCATTATTTACTAAATAACTTGTGATTTTATCTGAATTTATACAATAGTACACATATTTACTAATAATATCTTTTTTTCCTCTAATTACACAAAAACCTGTAGAGCATATACAGTTATCTATATTTTCGTCAATGTATACATAATTTTTAAGATTTGGTCTTACAGTCGAAAGTAAAATATCTTTATTTAATACTATTCGTTTTGCTCTAGATGGGTAATTTTTATATAGTTTATTTATATTATTAATCTTTCCATTTTTTATTGACCCAATATCTATATAATTTATATACTTATATTTAGAACTTCCAATACTATTATCATTAATTGTACATACTTTATTCAATTTATATTCTTTTTCGTTTCTCGTCTGACAATCAACATAATACTTAATAATTTTTCTATATTCGTCAATCGCTTTTTTAGAGTTTTCAATGTTACTGTTTAATATATCTAGTTTTTCTACTATGATTTTTTGTGTTTCGAGTGACGGAATCGGTATTTCAAGTAATTTAATATTTTTTTTATTAACACCAGGCTGTGCAGATCCAGTCTGTAATTTATATATCTTTTTTTGTAGTATTATTTTCATGCAATAATAAATATATTGATCATTAACTATTTTATTAAAATCAGTAATGTAAATGCCATGTCCAGTAACGAAAGTTTTTTCCGGATATTTACTAATATAACCAGCGTTTGCACCATCTTTACTTATTACAATAGTGTTTTCTTTTGTATTGTACTCATTATGATACCCGAGAGGTTTCATTCCACCCCCTATAACAGGGTATTCGCCTGGTATTATATTTTTTTTATCAAAATGTTTTCCATTTGTAAATACACAAATGTTTTCTAGTGTGACATATTTAACTCCTTCAATCTTTTGTGTTTTCTGTATATTATATTTATTTACAAATAAAGAGTAACAATATTCTTTTATTTTATCATGTTTTACTTTTATGATACTTTTCTCTTTTATTTTATCATTTGATAATTTTATTTCACAAAAATCTATTTCTTTTGTTTTCTGCCCATTGTTTTCAAAAAACAATATACTAGTTTTTACACCTGTATTTAGAAAAAAGTCATCATTCAATGAAATAACTTTTTTGAGATTAAAATTTTCGATTAGCATTTTACGGGTTTGTTTGTGTTGATTTGACTCATTGAATAAAATACCATCTGGAACAATTACTGCACATCTTCCTCCATCGTCTAATGCCTCCATAAACAATTGTAAAAATAATGGTTCTGCTTTTGTGCCTCTAATTTTTAAATTTTTAATACGATCACAACAATTAGCATGTATGATATTTTTTAATCCCATTGGTTCATTTGCTAAAATGATTTTAGTCTTTTCTAAAATTGTTCCATCATTAGTAAATTTCATATCGTTTCTAAGTGTATCTTGTTTTATAAGTGTATCAGAACATAATTCTCCAATTTCAAGGAAAACATTAAGCAATGCCATATTTTTTACATTATCATCTATATCAAAACCTATTAATCTATTTTTATTTTTTTTCCAATCGATATCTTTGTAGTTTCTGTTTAAATACTTTATAGCCATTGTTAAAAAACCACCTGTTCCCATAGTTGGATCTACTATTTTTTCTATTACACCGTCTTCTACTTTTGGTTTGCAAAGTTCTATCATATAATTAATAACAAGTCTGTTAGTATAATATTGCCCGAGATCTCTCATAGAATTAGATGTACCAGATTTCAAATGATATTCATATATAGTACCTATAAGATCATAGTCAGAAGATAATTTTTCTGTATCCAAATCTTTTAATTTGTTGTATATATGTTTCAGATTATGAATACCTTCCAATTTGAATTTAATATTTTTAAAACCTAACACTATCATAATTTGGCCAATCAAACAACTCTCTTTTCCATTATAAATTCTGTTATAAAAATCCTGATCTCCCAATTCTTCGCCATTATCATCTTTCGTAATATTTTTAAATGCGTAAACTGTATCAATAGAAAATTTTTTGCATAATTTTTTATTTAGAATTCTGCTAACTAAAAATATTATGCTGTGATTTATGCTATCCATCCCAGTTATACCTTCTTTTCTCAAAACATTTCTGATAATATTTATTGTTTTTTCCATTTTTATTAATATAATAAATACATATATCTTTATGTAATATTTTAAAATCAACTTTTTATATTTTAAAATATAATAAAAAAATTTTAAAATCACATAAATAATATCGAATCGTTGTTTTTCAGTAAAGAACTGAAATTAAATTTTTCGTCTAAATCATTAAAAAATCCGTTATTTATATAGTCAGGACTAGGTAACTTTTTATCTTTATGATAATTCAATTTATATTCTTCGAAATCGTTTATATTTAATTTGTTCAAAGAATTTGACAGATCTGTTTTGTTATAATAATATTTTTTTTTAATCACTTCGAATAATTTTTTACCAAGACAAAATTCTACCCAATTATCAATATCCGGTATTATATGTTCATGCTCCTCTTTTAGATAATTTAAACATTTCATTTTAGTATCAATAAGTGGTAAACTATTCGCATATCTTCTTTTGTTTTCATACACAATTTTATTTCTTATTCTTCTAATATTGCATTTATTTCTGTCGAAAACTTTAGCTATTACTTTTTGTGTTAACTGTTTTTCTCTTTTTTTATCAGCAATCGAAAAAGAAATATCAACATCATCGCTTTTATCAGTTTGATTAAGACTAAGACTTCTCAAAATAAACTTTTCAGTTACATCCTCGTCAGTATCATAAAGTGTTTGCAATATGTGTCTCAATTTTATAAATGTTTTGTCTTCTGTTGAAAAAATATCATCATCGTCGTTCTTTAATATAAATGGAACTATAATATATGCAATTTTGTCGGGATTGTTCGGATCTAATCGCAGGCACCTTCCTATTGCCTGTATTATATCTACTTTTGATTGTTTATTATCGCAAAAACATACACTGTCACATATTGGTATATCTGCACCTTCCATAAATATTTTTACACTTGATATTATACCTATATTGTTATCTACAAACTCACTTATACTTTTCTTTCTATGTGTCATACTACTTTTTCCTGACAATTGATCAATAAATACGTCATCATCTTCATATATTTCTTTTATATGTTCACATAATTTTTTTGATTTTTTGTTAGTGTTACTAAATAACAACATATGATTAGGAGAATATTCATCTATTGTATTTTTTATCAGACGTGATATAATAAATTCATCCGATAAATCATTCTTACTTCCGTCAAATATATCTTTTTCTGTAATCATAGGGAAAACAATTTTATAATCGCACAACTGACCTTCTTTAATTGCTTGACCCAATGAATATTTGACAATTATTTTTCCATACATTTCAATATCGTCCATTGACAAAATTTCGTCTTCTTTCTTTTTTTTGTATCTATATACTTTTTCTGTCGCCGTCATAAATATTTTTTTTTTTGCTATTTTTGAAGTTACAATCTTGTTAAACATAGAATCTTTTCTTCCTACTGTTCTGTGAGCTTCGTCGTAAATACCAAAATCAAAATGTGTTTTTGTTTCTTTACATGCTTTTATAAGTAATTTCGACGAATGATATGTTGATATAACTACAATATACTGTTGTCCTTTTATGAATTTTTTGACAGTATCAATATTTGTAGTTATTTTATAATCCTTCTGTGGTTCCTTCTGTAGTTCCTTCTGCAGTTCCTTGTCATATTTTCCTTTTATATCTGCGTCACTTGCAACTAATAAATAGTTAAATTTGTCATTGTCGAGATAAGATTCTCTGTGCCATGATTCGTAACATGTACTTACCAAATATAGAGAAGGGACAACTATAAATATTTTAGTAAATCCCATTTTTTTAGTTACAAAATATGCGACTAACGTTTTACCTGTACCACACGGCATATATAACCTTCCAAAATTTTCAGTTTTATATAAATCACAACATTTGTCAACTATAGGTATTTGATATGATCTTGGACAATAAGCTTTGTCTTTTATTTTTACAGGTATATTATTTTTCTTTAAATATTTTGATATTATTTCTTCACATTTTTTATAAGATAAATCATTGGCTACTAGTTGACCAAGTTCTTTCGCTTCAAATCTACTATGTTTTGCGATAGAACTTTTATTAAAAATATTATACTTATTTAATAATTTGTATGCATCTATTTGTTCAACATCGTAATACTTAACATCTATTTCGTTAAAAAAACCCAATAAATTTTCTATTTTATCAAAATGATAGAATTCTGTCCCACCAGTTCCTATATATTTAGGAAAAGGTTTAGAATAATTTGTTGATGCATAATTAATTAAATTATCTATCTGGTAACAGTTATATTTTCCTTTTGTTCTTATCCAAAATACTTTTAAATTATTTATATCGAATTCTGGACAAGAAGTCCTATATGTTGATAATCTACTAATTATGTTTTTCGTTGATCCTATTTTTGTTACAACATAATAAGGTTTGTTGTATTTTCCGAACATAGTATGTATAAACACATAAATAGACTCATGAACATATTTTGTAAGTTGTATCATTAACTATTTTTATCAATGACATTTATTATAAATATCATTGATAAAATTAAAATAATTAAAATAATATATTCAATTTTTGCTCAATTGAATAATATAATTTTTTTATGAATGATAAATTTCATAGAAGAATAAATTTAGATAAAATAAATGATTTTTGTATGAGATTTAATATTTTTTTGAAGAATTTATATATTGTGTTTTATATTCTGATGATTTTATTGTTTAATATCATTTATTTCGTATTTTGTTAATAAATTTCATGTTCTCAGCTTTATGTGTAATGTTTGGATTATTTGATAATAATAATATGTAATACCATTCATATTCTGTTATATAAATATGTTCACATGTATAAAATAAATTTTCAAAAGTAAAATTGCAAAAAATATGCCAATAATTTGGTATTGGTTCTCCAGTATTGTCCGCAAAGTAATTATCGACAAAAGGTGAATTATGTGGAATATTTAATTTATCCATAATTCTGTTTGTTAGTTCATAAAAGAATATACTTGATGGATAACTTCTGCCTTGAAATAATCGATATTTTTTATAATTTTCTTTATAATAATCTAACATTTTAACGTCAGACAAATTATCAATTTGAAAAAATTGATTGACTTTAGAAATCAAACTTTTTTGCATTTCATCTTTGTCGCGAACTAAATTATTCATAATATTTATTTCGTTATTAATTATGTTAATAGTCCCTTCGATATCACCCAAGTCTTTAATTTTTTTTGGTAGTTGCCAATTTTTTATCAGATCATATTTATTATATTTTTCTTCAATGGTTCTGTATTCATATACTGAATTTCTATAATGCGGTATTTTTAATATAATACAATTTTCTTTACAATATTTAATAATTTCTTCGTTATTTAAATAACCTCTGTCTTTTTCTATTACCTGTAATATTAGTATATCGGCATCAGATATACATTGTATATCTTTCTCATTTAGTTTGGTTATTGTTTTATCTTTCACATAACCATTAATAGATATATACCTAGCATTGTAATTATGTAATTTATATGGTGATATCATTCAGTTA
>Ga0066608_1001857_pt1 | contig 10175 bp, 9 predicted proteins | sample SaaInlV_DNA_135m_FD_60377 | JGI IMG/M metagenome (GOLD analysis project Ga0066608, IMG submission 60377) | Marine microbial communities from expanding oxygen minimum zones in the Saanich Inlet - SI075_LV_DNA_135m | ecosystem: Environmental > Aquatic > Marine > Unclassified | place: British... | reverse complement strand
AAAATAGGTTCATGTTTACTCCTTTGATGTGAGAAAACAAAATAATTTACTCCGTAATAAATCAAACTGAATTCGGGGAGAATATTCGTTTATATCGGTATTTTGTGCAATGTTTCCAGTGATAATAATGAATCAATATTGAGAATCAGAATGAACTTTCCAACAGAGTCGTGGTGACTATTATATAACGATGAATAGTAGAACAAAAAAGGTCGCCTTTCATACGCTTGGTTGTAAGCTTAACTATGCTGAAACATCAACCATCTCCAGGCAATTTGAAGCTGCTGGATACGAAAAGATTGACTTTAGTCAAACAGCTGATCTTTATGTAATCAATACCTGTTCTGTTACTGAAAATGCTGACCGTGAGTTTCGCAAAATTGTCAACAAAGCAAAAAGGCTATCACCTGATTCAAAGGTTGCCGTCATAGGCTGTTATGCTCAGCTTCGACCGGAAAACATTGTTGCTACCTCCAAAGTTGATGTGGTACTGGGGATGAAGGAAAAATTCAATCTTCTTCAACATCTTGATTTTGATTCCACCATAGAAACTCCACTGATAATCCAGGATGCAGAAATTGATGAATTACATGGCTGTACACCGTCATACTCTGTAGGTGATCGAACCAGATCATTCTTAAAAATTCAGGACGGATGTGATTACCCTTGCACCTATTGTACTATTCCACTGGCAAGGGGGAAAAGTCGTAGTATCGATCCAGAGATTCTGGTTGATCAGGCTCAAGAAATTGCAGAGAGAGGCGTCAAGGAGATCGTTCTCACCGGTGTAAATGTTGGTGATTACCGCTTTGGTTCAGGCTTAACGCTTATCGATCTGTTAAAAAGATTGGATGTTGTCGAAGGAATCGACCGAATCAGAATCTCTTCTATTGAGCCGAATCTACTTACTGACGAGATCATCGACTTTGTTTCAAAGTCCAAAAGTATCCTCCCGCATTTTCATATTCCGCTGCAGGCTGGCTCAGATAAGATTTTGAGTCTCATGAAACGGAGATATGGTGTTGAGCTGTACAAAGACAGAATTGCCGCTGTTAGATCTGTTATGCCCGATGCTGGAATTGGTGTGGATGTTATCGTAGGATTCCCAGGGGAGAGTGAAGTTGAATTCCAGGAGACCTACGATCTCATAGAATCATTGGATATTTCTTATCTACATGTTTTCACTTATTCCGAGCGCCCCAATACGGATGCCATCAATATGTCTGGCAAAGTTGGTATGAGGGATCGTAAAACCAGGAATAAGCGTTTGACGCAGCTTTCAGAGAGAAAGAATCAGAGCTTTGCTCTACGACAACTCAATCAGTCCAAACAGGTCTTACTTGAAAGTTCCCATGATGGGGTCCTCACTGGGATGACAGAAAATTACCTGAAAGTTCATATTGCCAACCCCTCAGAAACATTGTTGAATAGCATTGTAGCTGTTGAGCTCACAGGCTTACAAAATTCAAAAGTGTTAGCTTCAATATCTATCTGACCATCCAGGTAAAAACTTGACAACAAAAAAGAGACAGCAAATGCTGTCTCTTTTTTAATCTGTAATTGGTGCTGGATCTAGACTGTTTTTGTAGCAGGCTTTATCTGTGACATAATGACTGCGGCAATTAAACAGAGTATTCCACAAATGGTGAAGGCCAGTGGGAAGTTACCCATGTCTCCAAGCCAGCCACCCATAATTGGACCTAGTATTCCACCAAAGCCATAGGCTAAAAATATCCACCCGTAATTCTGTCCGATAAACTTTGTGCCAAATGTATCAGCCGTAATAGTTGGGAAGAGTGAGAAATTTCCACCAAAATTAAAACCAATCAGTGTTGCCCCTAGATATAGGAGGGCAGGGGTTCCAGCCATCCATTGAAACAGAATGACAAAGACACCTTGTGTGGCCATCATAATCACAATGGATTGCTTACGACCCAGCTTGTCACTGATGGCACCCCAGGCAATGCGTCCCAGACCATTAGCAAGGGAGAAGAATACAGCCATAGCAGTTCCAGCAATCGCGCTGGCAGCCACTTTATCAATACCATTGCCTGTTAAGGCAACCATGGGCCATAATTTCATGAGACCAATACTCATAAGCCCAGCACTGGCGCCAAAAGCAAACGTCATTGAGATAAAGTGAAACTGTGGGGTCTTTAGCATTTCAGTACTATTGAATTGGTTCTCATCGCTGATAGCTGATCCATCAGAAGCGACTGGCAATGTGTATCCTGCAGGTAACCATCCTTCTGGTGGAAAAATCATCCAGATACCACCAACCAGGATCATAAGCATGAAGATTGCACCCAGAGCCGTAAAGGTGGTACTGAGTCCATATAGAGCAATCAGGGAACCCCATGACCCAGCTAGCTTAACCCATAATGTTGCACCAAAGCCAAAACCAGAAACCGCCAGTCCTGTGATCAATCCTTTTTTATCTGGAAACCAACGCATACCAACTGCGATTGGAACTACATAGGCAAGACCGATTCCAGCTCCACCAATCATTCCGATAAATATGAGAAGTGCTATAAAATTTGTGCCACCAAATAGTCCTGCCAACAGATATCCTGAACCTAAAACAAATCCACCCGACATGGCAACCTTACGAGGTCCCAATTTTGGCATAATTCGTCCTGCGATGACCATGACAACTGCAAAAAAGAACAGGCCTGTTGCAAAAACAGCCTGTGTCATAGCTTTTGTCCAACCTGCATCAACCAGTGATGGAGTGAATACTGACCATGCGTAAATTGCCCCCAAGGCTAACTGAATGAGAACTGCCCCCAAAACAACAAACCAACGATTTTTAATTTCCATTGTCCCTCCGCTATTTTAAAAAAATGAATCTGTGTTGATTAAAAAATCTCTAATCGTCGAATTTTATTTGCATGAATAGTGCCAAGCTTGCATCATTTTTGCATAATTATGTCAACATGAAAGATCAACACTAGCAAAGGGTTCACTTCGGCACATTGTGTCCCTTAATGTTTATTAATAGTTTTAAAAGGGGAAGATCATGGGAATCGTAAAAAAACGTCGCTATCAGATGGAAAGCATGGATGAACCGCTTGAAGTGATCATCAGAGGTACTGATGTCCTTAATGAGCCATTGCTCAATAAAGGAACAGCCTTTTCCGAGGATGAGCGCAAGGAGTTGGGTCTTCAAGGACTGGTTCCACCTAAAGTAGTGGATATTGAGGAACAGGTTGTTCGAGTTCTGGAGAACTATCAGCGTAAAACTGATCCTTTGGAGAAATTCATCTTCCTTACCAGTCTTCATGATAGAAACGAGACTCTCTATTATAAGGTACTTACAGAGAATTTGATGGAGATGACACCCATCGTCTATACACCTGTTGTAGGTGCAGCCTGTCAACAATTTGGACACATCTACCGCAAGAATCGCGGCATGTACATCAGTGCCAAAGACAAAGGGCAGATCCGCGACATTTTTAATAACTGGAATCAAGATGAAATTGATATTATTGTGATTTCAGATGGATCCAGAATTCTTGGTTTAGGAGATCTGGGTGCTAATGGTATGGGTATACCAATCGGTAAACTAGCTCTCTATGTTGCTGGTGGTGGTGTATATCCCTGTAAGACATTACCAATTCTGCTTGATACTGGAACCAACAATGAAGAATTGCTGGCCGATCCCCTCTATCTGGGACTCAATCAGCACCGTATTGATGATGATGAATACTATGAGATCGTGGATGAATTTGTCAAGGCAGTGCAGAGTAGATGGCCCAAGGCTTTGATTCAATGGGAAGATTTTACAAATGATCATGCTTTCCCAATACTGAACAAATACAGAGAAGAAGTATTGTGCTTTAATGATGACATCCAGGGCACAGGTGCTGTTGCGCTATCTGGTCTTCTTGGTGGGATGCGTATGAAAAAGGAGAAACTTTCTGATCAGCGTATCATTTTTTACGGCGCTGGGTCAGCAGCAGTAGGTATTGCTGACATGATTGTGGCTGGAATTGTTGAAGAGAGTGGGATGAGTGAAGCAGAAGCCAGAAAACTTTTCTGGTTGATTGATAGCCAGGGATTGGTTGTCAAGAATGGTCCCCGTCCTCTCCAGGATCACAAAGTTCCCTATGCCCGGGATGAAGATCTTATCGACAATCTCATGGACGTCATCAAGGCTGTGAAACCAACCATCCTGGTTGGTGTTAGCGGTCAGGGTCAGACATTTACCGAACCCATAGTCAAGGAAATGATGAAATTCTCTAAACAGCCCATCATTTTTGCGTTATCCAATCCTACAACTAAATCCGAGTGTACCGCCCAACAGGCTTATAAATGGACAAAAGGCAAAGCAATCTTTGCCAGTGGTAGTCCCTTTGATCCAGTGAGAATGCGTGGGAAAATCTATGTCCCAGGACAAGGCAACAATATGTTCATTTTTCCTGGAGTGGGGTTAGGTGCTTCATTATGCCAGGCCAAGAAAGTAACTGATGCCATGTTCTATATGGCAGCCAAGACACTAGCAGACATGGTCACTGAGGAAGAACTATCCCTCAGAACAGTATATCCCGACCTACGGAAAATTAGAAAGATCTCTCTGACTATAGCCACGGCAGTTTGCGAAATGGCCTTTGACGAGGGGCTGGCTCGAGTTGAAAGACCGAAGAATGTTAAGGCTTGGGTAAAGGAAAATATGTTTGTACCCGTTTACCCACGCTACGTTGCTGCTTCAGAGTAAAAACTAGCCATAACTCAATGAAAAGTCTCCATCAAGAAATTGGTGGGGACTCTTTTATTTCTTCTGGGGTAAATTCAGTTCCCTTGATTAACCTGTCAGATGAAAAGATCAGAAAATACCTTTCTATATTTTATTATGATTCTCGCCATGGTATTGTGGGGGCTATCGTGGACCAATGGGAAGATTCTGGGAAATTATACCAGCATTCCCATCCTCATGTTCTGGCGCTTTTTTATCGCTGGAATATTTATGTGGTTAACTTTGATATTGCGAGGTGTTGAATGGAGAATAACCCGTGCAGGGCTACCCTCTATTCTGGCAAGTTCAGTTTTTCTTATTCTATACAATCATTTTTATTTTACTGGGACTAAGCTTGGTGCAGCAGGAGCTGGTGGGGTGTTAGTAACCACGCTCAATCCAGTATTCACGTTCTTGCTTATCTCAGTAGTTCACAAGAAATTGCCAAAAGGTCGCTCATTGGGCGGTCTGATCCTGGGAATATTTGGAGGCAGTATACTGATTAATGTCTGGCAGGACGGTTGGTCAGCTATTTTCACAAGTGGGAATCAATATTTTGTATTGTGTGCAAGCACATGGGCCTTTCTGACGCTCATATCCTCAAAGATTAATCAGCACATGAGTACGCTAACCTATAGCTTCTGGCTATATCTGATTAGTGCCGGTCTTTCATTGTTTTTTGTAGATGCCACAGCATTATTAACCGTATTCACTATGGGATTGAGTTTTTGGTTAAACCTTCTTTCAATCTCCGTGGGTGCTATGGCCTTTGCCACCACAGCATATTTTATTGCAGCCTCACGTCTAGGTTCTGAGAAAGCCTCAGCATTTATTTTTACGGTGCCTTTGAGTGCGTTATTATTCAGCATGCTCATACTGAATGAACCCTTAAAACTAAATGTTCTCCTTGGTGGCACATTATCCATTATTGCTGTATTTCTGATTAACTCTGCAAAGAAAAGTAATTAATCCAATATTCGGTTTTCGATTTTGGTTAGAATTAAACTATATTGATGATAATGTTTAATCGAATTCTCTTCTCGTTACTAGCCATCATACTGCTATCAGGTTGTAATACTTCTGGCAATTCTTCCGCTAAATATCCTGGACTTGGTCTTGAGTGGACTGTGATTGATTCAATTAATCGTGACTTGCCTGAGGGTATACTAGTCTATCAATCCGTTCATGTTGGTGCCAATCTCAGAGCCTGGTACGTCCATGTTAAAGAATCACTTCCCGAAATTGAGAGTCGTGTTGTCGTTTCCAGCGATTTTGATGCAAGAGAAACTGTTTCAGAATTCGCACAACGCCTTGACGTGCCTGTCATGATAAATGGCGGTTATTTCAGGATGGATCTAAACCCAGCGAAACATGTAGGGCTATTGAAAGTTGATGGCGAGTTGATACACGCTGCCACCTCATCAGTGCTACGAAACGAAGAAAGGTTTTATCTTCATCGATCTGCAATTGGTTTCAGTGCCAATAATGGTGTTGAAATAAATTGGGTTTCTTCTTCTGGTGATTCTGTTTTTAGTTGGGCGCAAGGGATTGAGAATATTCCTGGCCAGCCAGGCGAACAGAAAGATAATATTCATCGAAAACTATGGCCTTACCGCGATATCCTGGGAGCTGGTCCACTCCTCATGCGAGATGGGGAAGTGTTTATTCCCATCAATGAAGAAGTATTCTTTGGAACAAGTATACCAGAAGTCCATCCTCGTACAGCCGCAGGAGTGACCCCTGAAGGCGATTTAATTCTCTTGCTGGTGGATGGGAGACAGTTGATTAGTCGCGGCGTTGATTTACCTGAGCTGGCAAATATTATGCAGGAGTTAGGATGCGAAGATGCCATCAATCTTGATGGGGGCGGTTCATCTGCACTGGTGGTAAATGGGATGCTGCTCAATCGACCAGCAGGTAAAACAGTTGAACGGGAAGTGATGTCTGCCATAGCTGTATATTCAAAATAGCGTTAACAAAATATTGATATAAAAAAAGGCGAGGAATACTCGCCTTTTTTTTCTGAAGAAGTTTTACTATTTATTGGACATCTTCTTTTTGATAACCTTGACTTTATGTTCTTTACCACCACCATCATGCTTTATTTTTTTGATAAAAATATTTTCATCAAGTTGTTCAAGATCATCCAGATCCATGGTTTCTCCATTGATAATCACTTTAATAACGGAATCACCATCAGCAAATTTTTCAATTTCAACATCAACATTCATTTTATCTGTATCGCAATTCTCATCACTATACCACATCATCTTATTTCCGTGATCTCCCTTGAAATCGTGGTACATTGCTCTTGATTTGTGGGTTCTACCGAACTGAAATAATGCAAATACGATGACTGCCAGAAACAGGTATTTCCATAAAAGCTCTAGTTTCTCTTTAAGGGTCATTTCCTTCTCCTTTTAATTGACTAATGATTTTGATTGATCATTTCAAATGATTGATGTCTTCAATTTACCCGAAAATTACCAGGATGTTCCAGGAAATTCCGGAGTCGAGATATACGGTACTTTTGTCATCACATGGACCTTCCCATCATACAACGCGCAATTGAACTTTCTGTTGATAAATGCGCCTTGACCCATCCGATTACCTATCATACTTTCCGTCACTCATTTGATACACTTATATTAGTAGGGGGATCAAACATGCAAATTAGAAAATGCTTACTCTTCTTATTCATGGTTTCAGCTTATGGTCAAGTAGACACAACATTTGAGCTAAGTTTCTTTCCCCTACATGTTGGTGATAAGTGGGAGTATAGAGGCACACATGGTAATTACGATGATGGTTCAAGCAGTCCGTCATACTTTACGCTTGAAATATATCAAGATACAATTTTCGATGGTTACCAATATTATGAGCATTCAGCCCATGGGTATCTACGAATTGACACTACGGAAATGATGGTTTATCAGCTCGATTTTGACACTGCACTGGAAACACCATTTTGGGACTTGGTCCTGGAGCCTGGTGAGCAACACCCTAATGGCCATGTTTATGAAGGTATTGATGGACCCTTTAATTTTTGGGGTACGGGAGTAAGTAGTTATGAGAAACACTACAACAATGGACAAATTATCATCAATGAGGAATCCTATTCATATGTTTCCAACATTGGTTTCTATGATTTGAATGGCCTTAGCCATGGGGGCTGGTATTGGTCTGATGATCTGATTGCTGTCCGTATTGATAGTACACAATACGGAACCTTTTCATATCCTGAGGATACTCTGTCTGGCGGATTTACACCCCATATTATTTATGCCTACGCAGATGGTGTCAACTCTGTCTATTCTATTGACCTTGATGATGATGGTGATGTGGATGTCCTCTCTGCTTCTATGAATGACAATACCATCGCCTGGTATGAGAATAATGGTGACGAAAATTTTAATACTCATGTCATCACAGCTGAAGTAGATGGTGCCTCATCTGTTTATGCAACCGATGTTGACAATGATGGTGATTTAGATGTGTTGTCGGCCTCATTTGATGACGATATAATTGCATGGCACGAGAATGATGGAACCGAAGGTTTCAGCTCACATATCATATCAACTTATGCAAATGGAGCTAGCTCGGTATATGCTAGCGATATTGATGATGATGGTAATATAGATATTCTCTCAGCCTCCACTTATGATAACAAAATACAATGGCATGAGAATACTGGTGAAGCCTCATTTCTCAGTAGGATAGTAACTGCTGCTGCAGATAGAGCTTCATCCGTATATGCCGCTGACGTTGATGGAGATGGAGACGTTGATATTTTGTCTTCGTCAATCTATGACAGCAAAATTGCCTGGTATGAAAACGTGGGTGGCTTTCAGTTTCCCATGCACATCATTAGCTCTGATGCAATCGGGGCTTCTTCAGTACACGCCTGCGATGTTGATGGAGATGGTGACATGGATGTTCTCTCAGCATCCATGCATGACGACGAAATTAGGTGGTACGAGAATGATGGTATGACAGAGTTTTCCACGCACGTTATTAGTTCAGTTGCAAATGGCGCATCATCAGTTTTTGCAGCTGACATGGACAATGATGGTGACATGGATGTTTTGTCAGCCTCTTCAGTAGATAGTAAAATTGCCTGGTATGAAAATGATGGTCAGGGGGAATTTTTAACGCACGTTCTAACATATGATAGTAATGGAGCTTCTTCTATACACGCCCGCGATATTGACGGCGATGGTGATATGGATATTCTATCCGCATCAAAGGGTAGTGATAGAATTGCCTGGTATGAAAACCTGACTGTCACTGGCGTAACAAATTCGATCAATACACCAAATGACAGTCGTCTTGAGCAAAACTACCCTAACCCGTTTAATCCATCCACATCTATCAGGTTTGATGTAAAGGAAACAGGTCATGTGATTTTAGAGATATTTGATATCCTCGGCAGATCTATCTCAAAACCTGTGGATACTGAATTACTACCAGGGCAGTACAGTGTCCAGCTTTTTAATAGTTACTTAAACTCAGGAGTATATTTATATCAAATCCAGATGGGTGACTATATAGCTACCAAGAAAATGGTTGTAAATAAATAAGTGGTCTTTCTTTCTATTATAGATGCTTCAAATGATATCTAGCAAAGACCAAGCAACGCCCTAATCAGTACCTATTGAAAAGGATCAAAAAATCATGAGACCAGTTATGGATAATCACCCTAAAGCAGTTACCACACTTGTTATCCTGCATTTCCTCCTGGGCGTAGGAGCCACCGTATCTGCCATAGCATTAATTGTGGCACCAGATGGTCATCTAATTCAATTGCCACTGAACCTGCTTGCTGAAGCACCTTTTACAGACTTTCTGTTCCCAGGTATTTTGCTTTTCGTGTTTATTGGTGTGTATCCCTTGGTTGTGGCGTTTTCGATTTGGAGGCAACCTGCATGGAGCTTGCCTCACAGGATCAACCCTTTTCGATCATTTCACTGGTCCTGGACCGCGTCTCTGGCTGCAGGGGTCATCTTGATGGTGTGGATCATTGTTCAGATTCAATGGGTACCGCTTGGATTTTTGCACGTGTTTTATCTGATCTGGGCAATGGTGATTCTAGGAATAGGATTTCTTCCTTCAATTAGACACTACTTCACACTTCCTTTACGAGACATGTAGCAAGGAATTCAATCAGAGTCTCTGAAAGGGATCACAAAGCTAACAAAGGATTTAGGATAATCTACGACCTCTGTGGTTAATCAAAAAACCCCACCAAATAGGCAGGGTTTAGGGTGTCGGAACGGGGAGATTTCATTTTCGTCCAGCTAACGCTGTCCTCTCTGGTCTCCGAGCTTGCACTACAAGCTCTCCGGCTGAACTCCCGACCAATAAAAAAAAGGTCACCTAAACGGTAACCTTTTTTCTGTCGGAACGGGGAGATTTGAACTCCCGACCTCTTGACCCCCAG
>Ga0066608_1001836_pt1 | contig 10249 bp, 9 predicted proteins | sample SaaInlV_DNA_135m_FD_60377 | JGI IMG/M metagenome (GOLD analysis project Ga0066608, IMG submission 60377) | Marine microbial communities from expanding oxygen minimum zones in the Saanich Inlet - SI075_LV_DNA_135m | ecosystem: Environmental > Aquatic > Marine > Unclassified | place: British... | reverse complement strand
AAGAATCATTTAATCAATCATTATTCAACCTTAGAAAAAAAAATATTTATGGATTATTATTACATTCATGTGATGATCTTCTAAAGCCTGGAGGGGAGTTAATATTTCGAGAAATGGAACGACTTCGAGAAAATGGCAAGGTTAAAAAAATAGGGGTTTCAGCGTACAGTAGTAAACAAATTGCGGCCATTTTGGATAAATTTAATATTGATTTAATTCAACTTCCAATTAATATATTTGATCAACATCTTTTTGTAGATGGATGGCTTGAAAAACTTAAGAATAAAAATGTAGAGATACATGCACGAAGCACCTTCCTTCAGGGTTTATTATTAATGCCAAGAACCTCTATTCCAACATATTTTTTACCAATTAAAGAAAAAATAGAGTTATTTTCAAAATCGGCACAAGAGCTGTCTTTGAGCAAGTTAGAATTAGCATTAGGGTATGTGATGGGAATTAATGAGGTAGATAAAATAGTGGTTGGGGTTAATACAATTGAACAATTGAGAGAAATTATAGAGGCTGCACAAGTAAAAGTTAACCCTATGGAATTTACAGATGTGTCTATAAATAATCCTATATATACGAATCCTTCGTTATGGAAAATATGACTCAAGATGTAAATTTTTCACAATATGACACTATATTGTGCGATAGTTTGCAAGCACTGGATTGGGCGTACCAACAGGGGTTGTCGTGTGATGCGATAGTTCGTACTAGTGCACCAGCGTTGTTGTGGAACAAAAATCCCAATATACAAAATATCGAAGCCAGGTGGACTGTTGGTGAGCAAAAAAAATTTCAAAGTACGATTTTGAAAATGACCGAGGATTCATTTGATTTAACGTTGAATATTCCTGGTGTTGTACGCGAGTTGGCGCTTGCTATTTCTCAATCTACATATCGCTTCCAGAAGATCCTATATAAAGCTGCTTGTTTGGAAGAGAGTGATTTTACTGAAGCTAGGCTGTTTATCTATGTAGATGGGAAAACTGGTCCGGCAGGCAATATGATGAACTCCCCATGGGAACAATTACTTTCACCTAATCCATTATTCTCAGTGGTAGATTACACCTTAAAAAATGATGAGTGGAAAATGCTTACTACGCATGGAGTTTCTTATTGGCAACGTCTTAAGATAGCAGGCTTTGAAACCATTGTTTATCGTATGGCAAAAAAACTAATGAATAAGCTCCCTGGTTGGATATTTGTCAAGGAAGTTTTGATTCCGAATGAGAATGAATTAAATATAGAGATTGCATCCTCATTGGCTTTGCGTGGCGTGAAAATCACAGACATACAATTAGGAGGCTTGTCAGATATTGAGAATGTGAAACTAGATGTTGATACTACTCTAATATATGATGCAGTCCTACCAATTATGCGTAAAAGAGTGGAGCAGTGGGTGACTATATCCGCTGTAGAAATAACCATGGAGTTGTTTAAATCCTATTTGAAAGAGCAATTAAATCAGTTTCAACTTTTGACAGATGGTTGGGAAAAGGTTGTAGAAAAAAGTATTACGACAAATCGGAAGCTTGCTGTATTAGTAAATTCTCCAGCTAATATAAAAGGTCAGGCTCTCTCATATGTCTGCCGGAAAAACGATATACCACTAATTTCTTCTCAACATGGTGTAACTACAGAAATTAGCAAAGAGCATAGAATACTACATGTTGGATTCGATAATAGCGTAGCAGATGTTATGTTTTCTTATAATAAAAAGATTGTAGATATCGAGAAAAATACATATTTTAATAAGTCCAGGCATTATGTAGTTGGTATGCCTAAACGCCTTATAAGAATGAAAAATACCCAAACTCAAGATAAATCATTACCACCGATTGTATACATATCAACTAATTTATACCGTATGGGTTTTTCTATATCAAAGAAAACAGACTATAAAAATGCCAGAAATGAGCAAAATTTGATTATGAAGGTTTTGGCTAGATTACCACATAAGGTGCGTTATAAAACTTACCCAGAAGATAACCGCAGATATGCTGATATAGACCCTGTATTTAATGATGTAGAAAGTGCAGACAATATAGAGCTATTCTCTGCAAAGGTAGATATGCGTTATCTGATTTCTAGACATAGTATTTTTGTAACTACCTGTGCTACCAGCACTATAGGATGGCCAGTAATGTCTGACAAACCAGTAGTTTTTATTAATTATAGGGATACGTTGCCATTGACGGACGAGGCGTATGCGAGTATATCTAAGGGCATATTTATGTTCAATGGCGACGATAAGAATTTCTACTCAAGTTTAAGAGATTTTCTCTCACAACCAATAGATGTGATTGAACGCTTGTGGCAGGAAAAAAAGAATGCGCGTGAAGAGATGGTTCAAAACTACTTTTCTGCTTACAAAAATGGTAGAGCAGGTAAACGAGCAGCACAAATAATATTAAGAGAGTGTTTATTATAGTTTTATGCGTGTTATTGCCATAGTACAAGCAAGATTAGGCTCAACCAGGTTGCCTAACAAAGTTATTAAAGAAATAGTTGGTAAACCTATGATTGAAATATTATTAACACGATTGTCTCAGTCAAAAGAAATAAATCAGATTGTAGTTGCCACGTCTACAGAACGTGAAAATGACAACCTACAAATTTTAGTTGAGTCACTTGGATACGAATGCACTAGAGGTAGTGAGAACGATGTTCTTAATCGTTTTTATAGTTCAGCTAAAAAAATTGGTGCAGATGTGGTTTTACGTATTACTGGAGATTGTCCTTTGGTTGACTCAGAGATGGTTGATACGTGTATAAAAGAGTTTAAATCATTGGCAGTTGATTACTACAGCAATACTATGCCAGAAACATTTCCAGATGGTTTGGATATTGAGGTGATGTCATTTTCTTCCTTGGAGAGGGCTCATAATGAAGCAGAATCTCTATTTGATAGAGAGCACGTTACGTCTTATATTCGTAATTCAGAAACATTTAGTAAAGGTAACCTAACTAACCCTGAGGATTTATCCAAAAGAAGATGGACTGTTGACGAACCAGAAGATTTTATTATTATAAATAGGATTTTTGAGTATTTTTATCCAAATATTCTATTCAGCTGGAAAGATGTGTACGATTTACAAAAAAATAATCCTAGTTCTTTTACAGAAAATGAACAGATAAAAAGAAACGAGGGGTGTAATTTGAACACAGGACAGAAATTATATAAAAGAGCTAAAAGGGTTATTCCCGGCGGTAATATGCTACTTTCTAAAAGGCCAGAGATGTTTCTACCTGATAAATGGCCAGCCTACTTTAGTAAAGCTAAAGGCTGTAAAGTTTGGGATTTAGACGGCAAGGAATACATCGATATGTCGATTATGGGTATTGGTACCAATACATTAGGTTATGGACATCCTGAGGTAGATGAAGCCGTTATCAAAACTGTAAAAGATGGTAATATGTCAACCTTAAATTGTCCAGAAGAAGTCTACTTAGCAGAAAAACTAATTGAGATTCATCCGTGGGCTGATATGGTGCGTTTTGCAAGAGCAGGGGGCGAGATTAATTCAATTGCTATTCGTATTGCACGTGCATCTACAGGCAGGGACAAAATTGCATTCTGTGGTTATCATGGTTGGCATGACTGGTATTTGTCTACAAACTTAAATAACGATAAAAATCTTGATGGACATTTATTGCCTGGTCTACAGCCTAATGGTGTTCCCAGGGGATTAACAGGTACTACATTACCTTTTAACTATAATGATATTGAGCAGCTTGAGCAGCTAATTAAAGATAATCATGGTGAAATTGCAGCTATCAAAATGGAAGTTTCCAGAAATGAAGATCCTAAGGATAACTATTTACAAAAGGTCAGAGACCTTGCGACAGAAAACAATATTGTCTTAATTTTTGATGAGTGCACTTCGGGATTTAGAGAAACATTTGGTGGTTTACATAAAAAATATGACGTTGAACCTGATATTGCTATTTTTGCCAAAGCACTCGGCAATGGTTACGCGATTTCTGCTTGCATTGGGAGACAAGAGTTTATGCAAGCAGCGCAACAAACCTTTATTAGCTCTACTTTTTGGACCGAGCGTATTGGTCCAACTGCAGCATTAAAAACACTCGAGATTATGGAAAGGGAAAAATCATGGGAATCAATCACCCAAATTGGTAACAATATCTCTAATCAATGGCAGAGTCTATCAGATAAGCATAACTTGAGTATTAGCACTTGGGGCATTCCGGCACTTAGTGGCTATACATTTAATGCGCCTAATGCACTTTCTTATAAAACATTAATTACGCAAGAGATGCTAAAGAGGGGTTATCTTGCTGCTAACAGTGTTTATGCTTGTACAGAGCACACAAAAGAACTGGTAGATGGTTACTTTGCAGAACTTGACCCAATATTTGCAACCATTAAAGAATGTGAAGATGGTAGAGATGTTAACTCCCTCTTGGAAGGTCCACTTTGTCATAGTGGGTTTAAACGTTTAAATTAATGAGAGTTGTTTTTCGTGTTGACGCCTCTTTGCAAATGGGCACAGGCCATGTAATGCGCTGTCTAACTCTGGCAGAAGTATTTAAAGTAAACGGTGCAAATGTCGAATTTATTAGTCGTAAGCATGAAGGGAACTTAATAGATAAGATCCGTTCAAGCGGTTTTAATGTTTTTGAGTTGGGACTCATGGCAGAGAAAGAAATTGACGATAAATTGTTTCATTCTCACTGGTTGGAGACAACTCAGCAACAAGATGCTAGAGATTGTGCAGATGTATTGCAAGAAACTAAAGTAGATTGGCTGGTTGTTGATCATTATGGCATTGATGAAGATTGGCAGAAAGGTCTGCGAATGTACTACGATAAGTTAATGATTATTGATGATTTAGCTGATCGAAAACATAATTGTGATATTCTACTTGATCAAAGCTTTGGTCGTCAACAGGAAGACTATAGGTTATTGGTGCCTAAATCATGTGAGTTATTACTTGGTTCACAATATGCCTTGCTCAGGCCAGAGTTTGCTGAATGGCGACAATATAGTATAGAGCGTCGTAAAAATCCAGTATTTAAAGAACTACTTATTAATATGGGTGGAGCGGATACTGATAATTTTACTGAACAGGTTTTGAAAGAACTAAAGGTATGTGATTTACCAAGCGATATTAAGATCACAGTTGTAATGGGTGAGACTGCACCTCATTTAGAAAGTGTTAGGGCTAGTGTGGATGCTCTACCTTATAAGACAGAGGTTAAGGTTGATATAGATAACATGGCTGAAATTATGGCAAATGCTGACATAGCCATTGGCGCAGCCGGCAGTACTACTTGGGAGAGATGCTGTCTAGGATTACCAACCATCCAGGTTATAATCGCAAAGAATCAAGAATTCTCCGCTAAAGTTTTGGTGAATCATAATGTGGTAAAGTTACTGGCAGAAATTAAAGAAGTTGCTAATTTATTAAATACTCCAACAGACTGGATGTCTGGTGTTAGTACCTCAGCTGCACAGATTTGTGATGGTATGGGTGTGTATAAAGTCCTTAGTAAATTTGAAGATTAATATGATATCATTCGAAAAGCTTAAGTTGAGACCTATGAGAAGGGCCGACCTGAGAATGGTATTGGATTGGAGAAATTCAGAAAAGATACGCCGTCTTATGTTATCTGATCGAATCATATCGCTAGATGAACATGAAAATTGGTATAGTAATTCAATTAATGATCATTCATGTGAATATTTAATTGCCCTATATGAAGATAAACCTATTGGAGCCGTATTAATTTCAGACATTAAAAGTATAGATGGAACTTGTACTTGGGGTATGTATATTGAAGAAAAAAAAATTGGATTAGGTATTGGAGTATTGATGGAAATATCTGCAATTGATCGCATGTTTTACACCCATAAAGTGAGAAAAATTTGGGGAAAAGTATTGTCATCAAATAGAATTCTGTATTTACATAAAAGAGTTGGTTTTTCTGAAGAGGGGGTCTTAAAAAAACATATATATAGAGACAGAGATTTTGAAGATGTGATATTAGTATCTCTTTTTTCACATGAATGGGAAAGCAAAAGAGCTAATATAATGAAGTATCTAAATTTAACTAATGGTTAATACTTTTTTTTAAAAAAACATATGACTAGATCGCAGACAAAATCATTCATTATCAATAATGAAAAAATGTTGCTTGATATAAATGACGGTGTATTTATACCAACAGCTACGACTGAAAACTTAATTAATTCTGTAAAAGGTTTTATAAAAAAGCCTGGCATTACGCTAGACCTTGGGTCTGGGTCTGGAATTGTCGGTATATCTTTATTTGCTGATGGCCTTATTGAGTCTAAACTACATGCCTCTGATTTAAGTCAAAATGCTGTTGAGTGTATTAAGAAAAATTGTAATAGGCATGGTATTCCCGTCGATGCAAGACAAGGGTCTTTATTTGAACCATGGCAAGCGTATAAATTTGATTATATTGTCGACGATATATCAGGTGTTTCTGAAAAGATAGCAAAAGTGTCGCCATGGTTTCGTAATATACCTTGCATTTCAGGCAATGATGGTATTGATTTAACTGTTCAAGTATTAAGTCAGTCGAAGAAATATTTGAACAAAAATGGGTATCTTTTTTTTCCAGTTATTTCATTATCTAATACTTATAGTGTGATGAAAACTGCTCGTAATATTTTTAATAATGTTGAGCTTTTGAAAAGGGAAGAGTGGCCATTACCAGAAGATATGTATCAGCATATTGACTTACTTAAAGGCCTAAAAGATGATAATAGAATACAGTATGAAGAAAAGTTTGGTATCATTATTTGTCATACGGATATATATGTTGCGTATGACTAATTTTTATTAAATAGGTTGTTGATATGAGTAATATTAAGGATGAAATTTTGGAGATAATTTCTAAAGCACTAGAAGTTGATAATAAGAAAATTGACTTTGATAGTTCAGTAGAAAATGTAGACGAATGGGACTCTCTTGGTCATCTTTCTATATTGGTTTCCCTTGATAAGAAGTTTAATGGAAATTTGGCCGGCATTAAGGAAATGGCTTCCGTTGATTCTGTGAAATCAATATTTAAAATTTTAGAAAATAACAATCTAATCTAACTATGTTGTTTTAAATTTTATTATCAATATCAATCAATTTAAATATTGTTCGTCGAATGCATACTTTCATTAAAGGAATCGAGTATTTTCTCCCAGAAAAGAGAGAGAGCAATGCCGACCTGAAGATAGATAATCCTGATTGGATTATTGATGATATTGAAAAGAAAACAGGAGTTACCACTAGAAGGATATCATCTAATAATCAAACAGCAACAGACCTTGCAGAAGAGGCTTGTAAAAAATTAATTAAGTCTGGTCTTGAGACTCAAGATATAGATTTTATTATTCTTGTAACACAATCTCCTGATTACACTTTGCCAACATCTGCTTGTATCCTACAAGATCGTTTAGGTGTTGGTTCTTGTATAGCTTTCGATGTTAATTTAGGATGCTCAGGATTTGTTTATGGTTTAGCTATATCAAGTTCATTAATCAGTTCTGGGTTAGCTAAACAAGGGATATTGGTCTGTAGTGACACATATACTAAGTATATTGATAAAAATGATCGAACTTGTAGGCCTTTATTCAGCGATGCAGCTGCAGCTGTACATATAAGTATTGCAAAAGATGACTTAATGGGTCCCTTTGAATTAGGTACTGACGGCTCGGGGTTTGATAAGTTGATTGTTCCGTCAAGTGGTTCAAGAATAGACTCTTGTGGCATGGTTGAAAATAGACTTTATATGAGTGGTGCTGATGTCTTTATGTTTACAATGGATATGGTTCCTAAAGCTGTTAATTCATTATTATATAAATCTGATAAAAAAATTGAGGATATTGACTTATTTATATTTCATCAAGCAAGTAAATTAGTGATAGACAGTATTATTCGTCGCTTAGACCTCCCGGAAGACAAAGTGTTTGTAAACATGAAAGATATTGGTAACACAGTCTCAGCTACAATTCCAATTGCATTGAGTGATGCTATTAAAGATAATAGAATTAACACAGGTGATTTGATTATGCTAGTGGGTTTTGGAGTTGGCTACTCATGGGGAGGGTGCTTAATTAAATGGCAGTAATTATATGATTGTTCTAACAGGCTCTTCTGGTGGAATTGGTAGAGAAATTTTGCAGTATTTAGCAGGTATTGACGATGTTATTGCTTTATATAATTCACATAAACCAAGTATTTCTAATAGTGAAAAAATTATATATGAAAAACTAGATATTACAAAGCCGCCACAGGTGGATTTATTTATCGAAAAATGGAAACACAAACTAAAAAACATAACGATAATTCATTTAGCAGCAGTAAAAATTGATGGTTTGGCGCTCGGGTATGAAATTTCTGATTGGGACGCTGTAATGAATGTTAATTTGCGTGGTAATTTTATTTTAACAAAGGCTATTCTGCCATTAATGATAAAAGAAGGTTGGGGTAGGGTTATCCATATATCATCTCGTGGCGGTATTAGCGGTGATATCGGCACTATATCTTATTCGTCCAGTAAATCAGCTTTAGTAGGGATGTCTGCAGTTCTTTCGAAGGAGTACGCAAAGTTCAATATAACATCAAATATATTAGTTTTAGGAACATTTAATACAGGGTTGTTTAATGAACTACCTGATAAGCAAAAAAGTAGCATACTTAGCAAGATACCATCTAAAAAATTTGGCAGTATTTCAGATATCTTTAATGCAATCAATTTTATAATAAAGTCTGATTATGTAACATCCTCTATTATTAATATTGATGGAGGTATAAGAGAGTGACTATATGCAGATAAATGGTAGAAACATAGGAAAAAAGTTCTACCCTTATATAGTAGCGGAATTATCTGCTAACCATAATGGCAGTATTGATAGAGCTTACAAAATTATAGATATGGCTAAAGTCTGTGGGGCTGATGCAATTAAGTTGCAAACTTACCATCCAGATACAATCACTATGGATATGAAGACACCAGAATTTATGATTGAGGGCGGCCTGTGGGGTGGGCAAAGCTTATATGAATTGTACGAGAGTGCGTTTATGCCATGGGAATGGCATAAACCTTTATTTAACTATGCTAAAAAAGTTGGTATTACTATATTTAGTTCACCTTTTGATAATACCGCTGTAGATCTGTTGGAAGATTTAAATACACCAGCATATAAAATAGCCTCATTTGAGGCGATAGACATCCCTTTAATTAAATATGTAGCTCAAACAGGCAAACCTATGATTATCTCAACAGGCATGGCAAATGTTGAAGAAATTCAAGAAGCAATCGAAGCTGCACGAGAAGGAGGATGTAAAGAATTAGCCATACTGCATTGTGTGAGTGGATATCCTGCTCCGGCTGGAGATTATAATCTAAGAACACTTGTCGATATGCAGAAAAAGTTTAGATTAGTTACTGGATTGTCAGACCATGCCATTGACAATACGACCGCAATAGCCAGCGTTGCATTGGGTGCATCAATTATTGAAAAACATGTAACCCTAGATCGTAATGGTGGTGGCCCGGATGATTCTTTTTCACTTGAATCCAAAGAGCTAAAAGCGTTATGTATAGGCGCTAAAACAGCATGGGATTCTCTTGGAAATATTGATTATGGTAGAAAATCAAGTGAGCAGGGAAATGTAAAATTCCGCCGTTCTTTATATGCTGTGAAAGATATAAAAAAGGGAGGCGTTATTTCTTGCAATAATGTTAAAAGCATAAGGCCTGGTTATGGACTAAGTCCTAAATACTACGGTGATATTCTAGGAAAAGTAACAAATACTGATGTAAAAAAAGGTACAGCTTTCGATATGAGTCTTATACAAAAGTAGTTTGATTATAATTTATCTAATTTTAGAATGAAAAGCTATGATTTATTATGAAGATTTGTAATAGAAATATTGGCAAAAACTACCCTCCTTTGGTAATAGTTGAGATTGGAATTAATCACGAGGGGTCATTAGAAACAGCCTTTAGGATGGTGGATGCAGCACATACTGCTGGTGCTGAAATTATTAAGCATCAAACTCATGTTGTAGAAGATGAAATGAGTAGTGAAGCAAAAAAAGTTATTCCTGGAAATGCAGATATCTCTATTTATGACATTATAGATCGTTGTGCCTTAAATGAAGAAGACGAAATCAAACTTAAGGATTATGTAGAATCCAAAAGAATGATTTTTATTTCTACACCTTTTTCACGTGCAGCAGCAGATAGA
>Ga0066608_1001814_pt1 | contig 10343 bp, 20 predicted proteins | sample SaaInlV_DNA_135m_FD_60377 | JGI IMG/M metagenome (GOLD analysis project Ga0066608, IMG submission 60377) | Marine microbial communities from expanding oxygen minimum zones in the Saanich Inlet - SI075_LV_DNA_135m | ecosystem: Environmental > Aquatic > Marine > Unclassified | place: British... | reverse complement strand
AACCAGCTAAAGGTTCACCTGAAGCCAAATTATTTGATAAGTTTATCAAAGCGGTCAACAACTAAAGGATATACAGATGAAAAAATCAGAACTGCGACAAATTATAAAAGAAGAACTTTTAAAAGAAGCTAAAAATCCCCATGTCAAAACAGTCCAAAAAATGTTTTCCGATATGGAAGACCTCCACTACGAGCTCGCCCATGAATATTCGGGGGGAGATGGTGATTTGGAAGATATGACATCAGGCAAAGTTTTGAAAGTATGGATTGATAGAATATTGAATGACTTGGAACACATGGAAGCACATTTGAAAAGATTAAAATAGGAAAACATCATGAAAAAATCAGAACTGCGTCAAATTATTAGAGAAGAAATTCAGAAATTAACTGAAAATAAGTATGCGGATGCGGTTGAAACACTAGTGAAACCGAAAATCGCGGCTAAACATTTAAAGAATTTAAGTGACAGCACATTGTCACCTATACAATTTGGTGCATATCTTGAGGATTATATGATGCACCCTAAAGAGTATGGTATAAATGTTAAGGGGAAATATTATCAAGCCATAGTTAGTGCATATGAAGATATATATCCCGGACACTCAGAAATGAATGCCTCAGAAACTAAAAAATCAGATTTTTATAAAGAATATGTAAAGGCTAGTAAATAATGAAAAAATCAGAACTACGACAAATCATAAAAGAAGAAATTCGGACATTAAATGAAGGTATTCAGGGAAATCCCATAAAAGGATCGTCGGTTGATCAATGGTCAAAGGCGATAGTTAATTCCGGAAAAGTTAAGTCTGGTGATTCCAATGATAAGTTAATCAAAGCTATTTATGCGTATGTTAATGGCACGCTAAAGAAATCTACCAGATGATTCTGGGATACTGATCAAGTCAAGTTTAAATATAACATGATTGATGGTATTAAGCACCACTTAAAGGATGAATAATGAAAAAATCAGAACTACGACAAATTATACGGGAAGAAATTAAGAAAATTAATGAAGCTGGCTGGGAACCTAAGAAAACCCTTAAAGGTAACTTTCATGACGCACTGGATCAAATGGAACGTGCATATGATTGGAATTATGTTGAAGGTGAAGGTAATGCAACCAGATTTGATTTTCAGGGTGGCCGCAATTCAATGTGGTTATATGACTACGGTGCAATTGATGGGAATGTCCCCAATGATTCCGAGGTTAAAAAAGTATTGAAGAAATTTGGATTCAAAAAATAATGAAAAAATCTGAGCTACTCCAAATAATCAGGGAAGAAATACAGGCTCTAAATGAGGCGGCTGGATACGGTGATCATACAAAATATATAAGTAACAATGAAAAACCAGTAGCTACAAATCGTTCATACTGGCAGTGAGAATATGATTCAGATGCTACAAACGCTTGGATTTTCTTCAATACCAAAACTTCTGGGTTAAGATTGGTAATTGAAAAGGCTCATATTAAAAGTGGCCTTGGCAAAGGTGTACATACTAGTAATTGATCGTGAAAAATTGGTGATCTTAAAAAGCCAGAACTTGGCAAAATTAGACCTATATTAAAAGACAAAGGAAATAAGAAAACCAGAGGTGGCTACCCATTTCCTGTCAAATGGACAATTCCAGGTGGCAAGGAATTATCACTCGGTATCATTATGAAAGGTCTGAAAAAGTATTGGAATGAACTTCAAAAGAAAAATGAATTAAAAGAAATAGAGCTCACTATCAATGAGGGTGCATTTGCCGATTTCAAAAAATTCATAGAAAAGGGCATGGAACAACACACCATTGAAAAGTATATCAAAGCCAATGCTGTTAAGATGTTTAAAGGAATTCCAAATGGCAGTGGATTTGATGAACTCAAAAGAGCTATATTAAGTTATGCAAATGCATATGAAGATGGCATGAGCAAAGCAACTAAATCCAAGCGGTATAAGGTTGTCCAAGGTATATTTATGAAAAGTCCAAAGGTTGAAAAGTGGTTTTTCCCAGGACTAAGGCGTGGTAAAATAACCCGTGAATATTTGAGACTATTTGTTTATAACTTTGCAATATCCAATAAGAGTACAAATGAAAAAATGGACATGGGTAAGGTCAGAGCCGCACGTGCAACCGAATTGGATGAAAAATTAAATTTCCCCGCCAAAATGACCATTGGTGGTTTTGTCAGTATAATAATCGGTGGAAGCATTCTAAGCCAAGTACCAGATTTGGCTGGCATTCGCCCATCTGGGTTATGGGAATTGATAGGATGGGTATTGGTTGCATTTGGAGCGGGATTTGCATATATGGGTCCCATAGTTTCAATGGGAGAATACGATGGGCAAATGACGACCGATGAAGGACTAACTGAAGACACCAATCCGATCCAACAATTTAAAAAATTCGCCGCAGGTAAAGTGCCAGATTCCAAAATGAAAATGGCCGACAAACAGGTTGAAAAAGCTGTAAAAACGAAAGTATCAGGACCTTTGAAACAAAAAGCAATACAGGCCCACGACGATTTAACTAAAGCGGTCGAATCGGGTAAAAAGAAGGAAATTGCCAAAGTATTAATAAATTTCATTAAAGCAGTCAAAAAGGGATAATATGAAAAAATCAGAATTACGTCAGATCATAAGAGAAGAAATTCAGAGCTTGCAAGAAGATAGAAAAGCCGACTTCCTACGCCAAGCATTTGCAAAACAGGACAATCACGGGTATCTGGTAGTAACTCAGGGTGGTAAATTCGGTAAAAAGAATTTCAAAAAAGGTCAGAAGCTGACCATATTGGGCAGAACATCAAAAGCATTACATCCATCACAACAGGGACTAGTAGTAATGAATCCTAGTGGCAGAGGTGAATTCGTAGTATACGATCACTTCCTAAAAGACGAATCTGTATTCAAAATTGTCAAAGAGGGCAAGATAAATGAAGATAGAAAAGTGAAGGATTTAAAAAAGGGCAACGATTTTTGGTTTGAAGATAAACCATATAGATTTGTTAGTGCTTCGGGAGATAAAGTCACCGCTCTGGCACAAAATCACAATAAACAATATGTCATTCGTGTAACTTTAAATATTAAGGGCGGAATAATACCCGATTCTAAACTCGGAGATTTCGAAAAATATTTGAGAGCTGGCGGAAGGCAATGAGACTAATGAAAAAATCAGAACTACGACAAATAATTAGAGAAGAAATTCAAGCATTAAATGAGAAATCTGGTAAGGATTTTGAACATTATAGTGAAATTGTTTTTAAGGGTATGACAAATTTAAATGCTTATTTACTTAATATTGCAAAAAATAAGAAACTACATAATAGATTGAACAAGATTACGGAAAAGTGAATTGATGAAGTCGAAGATATAAAGAGCGATCTTGGGGAATAATATGAAAAAATCGGAACTTAGACAAATGATCAGAGAAGAACTTTTGAATGAAAAAAGTGATCGAGAACAAGTAAGCCGAGATGTATATGTATATCCCGGTAAAACACTTGACAACAATGCTCGCACAGACTCAATTGCCATATATGCAAAAGATGAAGCTGTCTTTATTGATAAAAAAGACATCCCAAAATTGATAGGAATCCTTAAAAATTGAAAATTCAGTAAAAATTAAGGTAAAACCTGCAATATACGAAGAAATATTAAGAAAAACAAGTAAAAAATGAAAATAAATGGGCTTTTTATCGCCTTTTGGTAAATGACCTGATATTTATATGTAAATACGATATGGGCGACTTCCGCCATCATATATCGCAATCAAAACAAACCGCATTGAAGTTCCTAATAACTTTAGTAAATCCACAATTGGAAAATTGGAGAAATAAAAATGGATGATCTTTTAAAAAACGCTATTGCAGATGCAAAAGCAGTAAGGGAAACCGCACTAGCTAATGCTCGTATAGCTCTAGAAGAGGCATTTCAACCACGTATTCAATCAATGTTAGCTAAGAAAATTCAAGCTGAAGTTGATGACTTTGAAGACGAAGACGAATTTGAAGATGAGGAATCATTTGACGATGAGGAATCATTTGATGAAGCCGACGACGACTTTGAAGATGAAGATGTTGCAGTCGAACCCGAAGAGGGCGAGATTGAAGATATCGAAGTAGACGGTGATGAATTTGAGGGCGAAGATGAATTTGACGCTGAAGAAGCACCCGAACTTGAAGACGATGAAGAAGAATTCGACGAATCTGAAGATTTTGACGCAGACGACGAATTTGGTGATAGTGATGAATTTGAAGAAGAGGACGAGGATGACTTGGACTTGGAAGCAGTAATTCGTGAACTAGAATCTGAAATCGATGAAGAATACGAAGATGAAGAAGAAATGGATATGGACATTGAGGACGATGAAGACGAACTTGATGAAAATGATGTATCTTCAGACATTGGTAAATCTGACAACAAACAACCTGGTAAAGCAAATCAAACATCTGGAATCGGTACAGTCGGTAAGGCTAAACTGAAAGAAGTTGATGAATTTGAAGATGAGGACGAAGAAGAAGAATTCGATGAAGATATCGACCTTCAGGAACTTCTTAATCAGCTTACTGAGGAAGAAACAGAAGAAGATACTAATGAACAGGTAGAAACCCTACAGGCTGAGCTTACTGAGCACCGTGAAGTGGTCAAGTACTTACGTGACAAATTGAATGAAGTTAACCTGCTTAACGCAAAATTACTTTATTCCAACAAACTGTTCCGTTCCTTTGAACTGGACAATAGTAAGAAATTTAAAGTGGTTGAGACTTTCGACCGAGCAAAAAATATTCGTGAGGTCAAGTTGGTATATTCAACATTGGCAGAATCATTTGGTGCACGTGTCACTAGAAAACCTAAATCACAACTATCTGAAAACAAACGAAACAATAAGGTACGGAGCTCAAGTTCCAAGCCTGTTCGATCAACCAAACCTAAGAATGAGAATATCTTAACCGAAGGTCAGGAATTGAAAGAACGTTTCCAAAAACTCGCAAATATTAAATAGGAGAATTTAAATGAGTAAAAGCCTACAAACAATCGAAAAACTAATGACCGGTTACTCCCCCGTTCGTAAGAGATTAGAAGAATCCAAAGCACTTGTGTCAAAATGAGAGCCTACTGGACTTCTTGAAGGTCTTGCCCGTGAACATGATGTCAATAACATGGCAGTCTTGCTTGAAAACCAAGCACGTCAGCTAATTGATGAAGCATCCAAAACAGGTACAGCATCTAACTCTGAAGAATGGTCTGGCGTTGCCCTTCCATTAGTTCGTAGAATCTTTGGTGAATTAGCAGCACAGGAATTCGTTTCTGTACAGCCTATGAATTTACCTTCAGGACTTATTTTCTATCTAGATTTTAAGTATTCTACCGCACAACCTGGTTTCGATTCTGGAACCGACATTTATGGTAACACAAGTGCATCTGGCGATGCAACTGGTGGTCTATACGGCGCAGGTCGTTTTGGATATTCCTTGAATGATTCAACTGCAACTGTCACCGATAGTAACTGGACTTCTGGTTCTGTTTCTTGGGGTGATGTTGATTTTGAACCAGACCTTTCCGCGTCCATCGTAGCTGGTACACTTAACAAAATTACTATCGCAAAAGCACAGGTTAGTACTGTTGCTGATAGTGATGCTATTCGCTCCTTTGTCCTTTCAGGCTCTGGAATTGTTAGTGCATCTGGTCTGAACACACAAGTAACCACACTTTATCCTGCTTATAGCAAGATTAGTGGTGCTAACTATATCTTTATTATCGACCCAGCTGGTGCCGGTAACTTATCCGGTTCATTCTCGGTTAAATATAGTAAACAACCTACTGACGTCACTCGTGGTGATTTCGAACAGACGACATTTACAACGCCTGCTCCAAGTACTGATGATGATATTGGTATCCCTGAGATCGACATTCAGATGCGTTCGATTCCGATCGTCGCAAAGACCAGAAAGTTAAAAGCTATCTGGACACCTGAATTAGCTCAGGATTTAAACGCATATCACAGCGTTGACGCTGAAGCAGAATTAACTGCTATGTTGTCAGAATATGTGACGATGGAAATTGACTTGGAAATTCTTGACATGTTGCGTGCAAACGCTTCTGCTAGGACTGAGTACTGGTCAGCAAAGATTGCTAACGAATATAACAGTTCTACTGGTGTATTCGAAGAAACTGCAACCAACGCATCCGCTTACACTAAGGGATTATGGTTCCAGACTCTTGGTAACAAGATTCAAAGAGTTTCTGCTGCAATTCATCAGAAAACACTACGTGGTGGTGCTAACTTCCTAGTTGTTTCTCCGGAAACTGCTACAATCATCGAAAGTATTCCAGGTTATGCTGCAGATACGACCGGTGAAGCATCAATCACTTCATTTGCAATGGGTGTTCAAAAAGTAGGTATGTTGAATAACAGATTTACAGTTTACAAGAATCCTTACATGCACGAAAACGTCATTCTTGTCGGTTTCCGTGGAAGTAACTTCTTAGAAACTGGTGCTGTTTACGCTCCATATGTACCATTGATCATGACTCCATTGGTATATGACCCAGTAAATTTCACGCCCCGCAAAGGCGTCATGACGCGTTATGCTAAAAAGATGGTAAGGCCCGAATTTTACGGGACAATCGTCGTAGCAGATACGAACTTAGTCTAGTAATTACTGGTTAAACGTACAAAACTAAAAGCCTCCTTCATTGGGGGCTTTTTTTTGCGCAAAAATAAATCGGGTGTTTGAGGTTTCACCTGATACTTATTATTAAAGGAGAGTTATATGGAAAATTCTATGGACATAATATACAAATTGACAAGCCCCAGTGGGAAACATTATATTGGTAGAACACACGATTTTAGTGAACGTATGGCTGGGCACAAATACAAATCCAAAATTGATTCACAATTTCCAATTCATAAAGCCATTAGAAAACATGGCTGGGATAATTTTACTAAAGAAATAATATGTGAGTGCAAATCAGAAGATAGCCCCACATTGGAATCATACTATATTGAAAAATATGATAGCTTTAAAAGTGGTTATAATGCCGTATTGGACACTGAAGGTGGTGGAGATTTATGGGAAGGAAAAAGGGACACCCCAGAATACGAAGCTTGGGTTGAAAAAATGACATTGATAAATGGTGGTTCTAATAATGGTATGTACGGTAAAACACACAAAGATTCTTCAATAGAAAAAATGAAATCCAAAGCAAAGGGTCGATTCTCTAAGCAATGGTACATTGAAAGAAATGGAATTGAAGAGGGCATTCGACTATATGAGGAGAGATGCTTGAAATTAAAAAATCGGAATCTCAAGAAAGGGCCTGATGGTAAATTTGTGAAAAAATCTGAGAATGCCGAGCGTTCACGTGAATCCGATTTTCCAGAACCATCATTCAATCCATTTGAGAATCCAGCGGTTAATCATTATCCATGGCTTGATAAAAAAGAAATACTCCGTGAATTGACACGGGAAGCACAGGACATGGGACTTGGTTATCAGCAAGAAGCAACACTATTATCAGCATTCCCAGGAACTGGAAAGACACATTTCTACGAAGCTTCGGATAAATTGGTATTGGATAGTGACAGTAGCAAATTTGACAAGAAGTATTTTCCAGAGAATTATATTCAGTACATCAAGGATAATACCAGCAGAGCGGACGTTATCTGCATAAGTAGTCATAAAGAAGTCCGCGATTCCTTGACGGCTAGTGGATTGCATTTTAAGTTGGTATATCCAGACCGATCACTTAAGGAACATTATTTAAGCAGATACAAGCAGAGGGGCAGTCCATCGGAATTTATTGAGTTGGTAGAATCGAATTGGGACAATTGGATGGATGAGATGGAAAATCAAGTGGGTTGTGAACACATTGTATTACAAGAGAATCAATTTGTTTCTGATGTAATGCGTGATCATCCGGTAACGACATCGCAATTATCAGAAGATGAAAAAGAATTGGCACGCCACAGTGCAAACGCGATAAAGGAAAAAGAATAATGCTAGTTGTAAAAACTCATAGATATAGAGAATCGGGTGATGTAACATGCCTGATATGCCATTTACCGCTTTTACATAAGATACACCATCTACCGAAAGAGCTTGATCCTCAATATTGGATAGATTTAAAAAAATATAAGGAAAAGAATAATGACTAGAACCTTATTCATATTGGGCGGCGATGTGATACATGAAACTGCTTATTATGGGGACTGTTCCACGATAAGAGTTATGGAATTATGTGCTATTGCGTTTAGGGTAGTTCGTGTTTTATTTGCTGGAACTGAACAGCATATATATTTGGGGTGGTATCGTGGTGTATAGATTTTGGTTATTCATATCGGATATTGAAAACAAGAGCATTTTACGTGCCAAGGGATATCACGACAGGCCGGGACACAATCAGCGCCAAGCTATGATGGATGAGATTAAAGCTGGTGGCAAATTTGCTGAATTGAAGAAATATATGGATAATAATGATGTTGCTATTCGTACATTTGATAGGGATATTCCAGCACACAATGAAGTAATGAAGAAATTTCTGAAGATGATTGAAGATGACGATTCAGTATTATATGGAGACAAATAAAATGAAAATGAATTGGCCTATGGAAATACCACAGAACACATTTATAATGGGAGTCGGTGGTGGACAGGATATATTGGGGACATTGCCGTTTATACACAATCGTCCAGATATTATATTGGGAACGTATGATTCGACGAGCTTTGATATTAGGGATTATGTTGGTAATGAAGTATATACTTTTCCGAAGTTGGGACCTGCTATGCTCAAGCCACTTGTTGAAAAAATTATAAAGAAACATGAGGTCAGTACTATTCTATTGGTAGATGGTGGTGTGGATTCGCTGATGTTTGGTGATGAAGATTTGAAGGGTACTGTATTGGAAGAATATATTTTCATGGCGGCCATTAAAAATATCCAATTATATGACCCGCGTGATGGAGGCATATTCTTGGTTAATATGGGATTTGGTACTGAGACTGAAGAAAATTTGAATCATTATAGAGTTATGGAAAATATGGCGGCATTGTCATATTCTGGTCAGTTTTATGGCACGTGTGCATTGACTAGAAATCATATAGAATATGTATGGTATAGGCATATATGTGATAAAATTTGGGAGACCAATAAGCCCAGCCATGTACAGTCAAAGATAATTTCTGCCATTGAAGGTAGATTTGGGGATGATAATATGTATAAGCAGGCCGCTTCTAATTTGGCCAAAGTCCATAGTGACGTTGCTTTTATTAATCCACTAATGCCTATTTATTGGTTTTTTGATATGGGTGGGGTATATCAATATAATGAAATCATAGAAGAATTAATTCCAGCTCGCACTAAAGGTGAGGCGTATATGAAATTGCTGGAATTGCAAACCCAGACACGCGATAAAAAAGAAATACCATTGTAAAGGAAACAAAAAGAATGAAGTTTAATAGAAATGATCAGGTAAAATGGAACGGCGAGATATATGAATTTGGGTATTATAATGCCAATAGGGCTATTATATACAGACCCGGTGAGACTGATAAAGCCAATAGGTACATTACGGTATTAGTAGAAGAATTACAAGCTTCTGGCAAGCAACTGCTTAAGGGCAATGAATAACATGAGTGGACTGAGCTGGCTCAAGAGTACCTGTAAAGAATGTGATTATCCAGTAGTAGTGACACAGGGCAAGAAGTGGGACTATCGGTGGTATTGTTCCAATTTAGAGTGCATTCATCATGAGTGTGTTGATGACTTGGGGGACATGGAATGGCCTGATTGGGTTAATGATACTACCATGATAGTAAAAACGAATAGATCAGATGGTATGATACAAGTAAATTATATACATGAGGAAGAATAATGAAGTTTATACGAAGTGATGGAATGGCAATGACAGCCAAGCGGGATGGTGACAATATAATTATCAGACCGGCTATTGATAATACGCAAGAGACTACTTGGCATATCGAGTTGCCGCTTGATGAACTATATGAATTATTGGATTACAAGCCATTGATACTAACAAAAGAGCAATATCTAAATAAGCATCCAGAATTCAGCGAATATCATTGGGGCTATATATCAACGGGCTCGGATGATTCAGAGACGTCTACGGGCATTATTAATTGTCAAGACCCAACCTGTGAGTGCAAAACAAGTGATACCGAGATATCCATACCGTGTGATACCGCCAAGACTATATTCAAAACGGTAGAACAGGCAAAGGATTACATCGCGACTTGTATGGGCATTCCAGAGAAATATTTGGGCTATACTGAAGATAGTGGGAGTGAATAATGGAAATTAAGGGTAAACAATACAATACTTGGTTTTGTAATGCGTGTTT
>Ga0066608_1001810_pt1 | contig 10359 bp, 18 predicted proteins | sample SaaInlV_DNA_135m_FD_60377 | JGI IMG/M metagenome (GOLD analysis project Ga0066608, IMG submission 60377) | Marine microbial communities from expanding oxygen minimum zones in the Saanich Inlet - SI075_LV_DNA_135m | ecosystem: Environmental > Aquatic > Marine > Unclassified | place: British... | reverse complement strand
TATAAGTTTTACCTGATACTTCTTTAAAATCACCGTCAGTTAAACCATATTCAGTTTTTAAAATTTCTATACCATCTTCTATATCTTTAGATGGTGCTTCAAAAATAAATTTTTCATCTAATAAATCACTTAATAAAGACTCTAGTAATAAAACATCCTGATCATTATTCATGTCAGGATATCCTTTAGGAAATTTATATGCTATTTTATTTAAAAATTTATCTATTACATCCATCTAATGATAGTATTTTGATTTGTAAATATACGACTCTTGTTTTAGGGAGCCACGTAATTTATATTATTTTACCAAGCTTTACAAGACCAATATCTGGCCTTAGTTTTAGGTCCTGGGGTATCACATTTATGTCTTGCCCTAAAGGCTTTTCTTCTTACTGGGTTGTTCTTCTTTATATCCATTCCCCTAGATCCAAATTCTACTTTTTTTAATTTAATAAAGTCCTACTTAATTCAGATCTTGGGTCCATATCAATAAAAATCATCTGATACTGCGAATATTTGTACTTTACCATTTTCCATATCAGTTACTTCAATATCTTCTATATTATAATTATCTTCAAGCTTTTTAGCAATATCATTCATTTGCCTCATAGCTTCTTCTGCACTTAATCTTCTAATTTGACCAGTCATTGTTTCTTTACCTAAGGCAGTTGATGATCCACCTGGTCCTAAATCATAATCCATATACACCTTTAGAAAATTAGGATTGTTTTTAAATTTAAAAAATCTAGGTTTAGATACTCTTACGTATGAATTATCTTTTGATAATTCTTCTTTAGTTATTTCCTTTCCTTTTATTCTACTAAAAGTAATTCCATAAACATCCCCATTACCAAAATCAACGTTAGCCATATCGTCCATTACTTTGACTACTTTGCCTTTTTTACCATCTTTAGTAAGTGTATCTCCTACTTTTACTTCATTTACCGTTTCACTTATTTTATTTTCAGCTATTGCTTGATCATAAGTCATTTCTTTTCTGCCTGATAATTTAGCAATTGCATCATCAATACGATTTAATTTAGCACCATACTCATCAGCAATTGGTCCACCTTCTGGTTCAGCTTCTTGCTCCATATCACGCATTAATTGTGCTCTTCCTTTTTTAAGAACTCTAAGCTTAGTATCATTATTACTACCACTACTAGATTTTTTATTTAAATCTGGTTTTTTATTTTTAATAGCATCTTTAGAGGCTCTCATTCTCATGAGTATTGGATCATTAATATCATACTTAGATTCTTCATAAAGGTCATCTAATTGATCTAAGGTTCCTTCGAATCCAGGTATGTCCTTAATATCCCTAATTATTTCAATTTCACCATAGGGGGTAATTCTAGCTACTTCAACATCTCCATTAGCAACATTAGTAACTAAGTAACCATCCTCTTCAGGAAGAATTGTAAATGAACCTCCAGCATAATCACCTAAGTACATATCAATACCCCGTCCTTCTTCATCTTTCCATTCTGGACCAGGTGTGTTAGGTGTTGATTTTGCATCTAAATCGAAGCTAGCAGCATTTGGGGTTAACTCAATTGAATTAGGGGTTAGTGAGTATTGGATAATATTATTATCTACAAATGTAAACTCATCTGCTATTTTTTGGGCAACATTTTGTACTAAATCATTAGTAAGTTCTAATGATTCTTTTAATAGCTTACCTTCATCTAGGTATTTTTTTAAATTGAAGTCTTTCATTTTATTTTATTAGTTTATTATACATATGTAAGAATTTATTACCCTTTCATAGAGTCTTCAAGTTCCTTCATTAGCTCCTCCATTTTGGAGTCTAAGTATTTTTTTATACTTAGCCCCACAACTATGACTCCAACAAAAGATAATAATAAGGTTGAAATACATTCCATCACTTTAAGGTGTATTTGTTAAGATTTTACTTTCTTCTAATTTATATTTTCTCAAGTCATCATTAAAGTAATATTTTAAGAATGCTTGAGGGTATAATCTAACTGTACCTTCATATGCAGGGTTGGATATTTCTCTACTACCTAGGGGTACATTTAATTTAATGGCACTTGAACACACTTCAGATCCTAATTCTAATCCAGCTTTATGTCCTAAGTAGTCATACAAGGACATCATGTTTTTTTCTTCAAATTTTTTATTCATTTTTTATTAATTTTAATGTTTCCATATCAAATATATGTTGAGCAAAATACTCTATTAAAAATCTTATATTTTCTGAGCTTTCACGGGTGTTTATTATTTCTCCCGTCTTTAATATTATTGAGACTATTTCATTACTTCTCAATTTTACATGGCTTATCTCATCAAATGGGAATAGATAATGATCTCCACCCAAGTTTACAATTTCTAGATATCTACTCATCATCACCTCCTTCATAGTCAATATAGGGGGCCATTAATCCAGCTTTATCTAAAAGATTATATACTCTTTCTTTCCAAAGATCTAGAGGAACTTCTTCGATTATGACACCAAATCCAAATTCCTCAGTTAAATCAAGCAACATATCAATGAAATCATCACACATATCATCTAATTCACCATGTCTTTCGAAGTTTTGACCATATTCTGTATTTCCATTAGTTTCGGTTTTAAATTTTTCTTTAATTTTTAACCATGCGGGTGTTATTATTGTTTTTTCTATAACCATATTTTATAAATTATATTTGAGTTTATATTCATTTATCATTGTTTCTCCTACTCCTAATTCTAATATTACTGCCTTATCGGGAACACCTGGTAGTTTAGTTGCTGAATTTACAGCATCTACATTGGTATTCTTCCATATTTTCATTTTGGTTTTAGCGTTACTTCGGTTTGAAGTGTTAAATACCATAACAACATCACCACCGGCGTATGTTTGGGTTTTTATAATTTTTTCCTCATCAGGCTTCCATCCCTTAGGTGGGATGTATTCTACTTTCCAAGGACCATTTGAGCTTTTCTTGTCATCATAATGCCATTTAGAATACCATCCTTGGTCTCTAAGTTCTTCATTATGATATTCGTAATACTCTTTGATAAATTTACTTTTGATTTCTTGGACAACTTCTTTTGGTCTTCCTCTACCTGCCATAACTTTATTTTTTGGTTATTAATTCTAAATTATTATCTTCAAATTTAATTCCAACTACTTCACTACCAATATTTGATTCTTCAATTCCTTTGATGAATTTATTTAAATCAAATGATCTAAAATGAAGACCACCTTGAGCTTCACCCTCAAAACCATCTTTCCAAAACACTTTTTCTTCAAACATGCTCATAACTTTTATTTTTATTTATTATTAATTATTTATTAATACCCCATAAATATACGAACGCTTCCTTGGGGAGCCAAATTTTTTCGCATAAGTCTTTAAGAGAATTAAAAATTATTTTTATCCATAAATTGGATAGAGGCAGGCCAATATCTATCACCATCCTCATCTGGGCTATCTATAGCTATTAATTCAAAATTTTCATTCTCAATAAATATTTTTTCAATAATATTTTCTTCCTCTAATGAGAAGTATTTTTTATCCTTTTTTCTAAAATAGTAACCTTCATTACCATTATAATTTCCGTATCTAACATCTTCATCGATGTTTATTCCCTTATAAGTTAAGGTATCATATAAGTCTTTAAATTTTGAGTCTTCCATAGCTTTATGTTTATTATACATATTGTGGGTTTTCTCTGTTTTTTTATTTACGTCGTAAATATATGAACCTTTCCTTAAATAGCCTAATTTTTACGCGATTACCTCCATAAGACTTGCACAGCTATTAATATAAGTGAAAGTAGTAATGAAACTCCCACTTTTGGAGTTATAGCTTCACTAAAATGATAATTAACTAATAAAGCATATACTAACATACCAATCCCAAATGCTAGAAATCGTGTAGGCCAAAGTAGACCATTAAATCCCTCAACAGTAAATTTAGTAGCTTGTATTAGAATATAACTTATGCCTATTCCCGCGACACTTACTAATATTATATTTTTCTGAAATATTTCCCATATAAATTGACCATTTATTTGGTAGAATATCAATATGTGGGAAAGTAGAAACAATATGGTTCCTATTAGGAGGAGACTTAAATTTATCATATTTAGTTTATTAAATTCTACGTTTAATTGGATGCTATGTAAGCTGTTGATTCTTTAATTCTAATGTAATTGTCATACCCTACCTCAATTTGGCTTTTAGATATAAAACTACAATCTTCCATGTGTAGTCTTTGAATACTATCTCTTTGATGAGATTTTTTTACTATTTGGGTTAGGGATTGATTTACTATTGATAATTTAATTACTTCTTTTTCAAATGAGTAGGCGTAAAAGCCAATTATAACTAATAATACTGATAATACTGCTATAATAAAATTTTTCATAAGTTAAAATTTAGTTAAAAAATCTCCTTTTATCTTTTTGGTTTTTAGGAGTTCATTTCTTTCATCATCTTTAAGCATTTTGTTAGCTAGCTTTTCTAAATGATTAGATTTAGCTTTTTTATAGTCTTTCATTATTTTGGTATGTTTTTTCTTCTTTAGTCCCATTACATTTTTCCAATGTATTTTTCTAGATCATCCGCTTCACTATCTTTTAACCCCAATTCTCTAAGACGTTCCATATGGTAGTCATCCAATTCCCAGTTAAAATCTCCTTCATACTTTACAACATGATCTTCAGCTCCTTGTACTTGTTTTTCACTTAATACATCCCCCTCTTGTAGGAAATAACAGTTATAACATAATAACTCTATATTTTCTTTCCTATAATTCTTTTTATTACCATCTTTGAAATTTAATAATAGGGGAATTTTATAATCTAAGATTCTTCTATCTCTAAACCCACATTCTTTACATTCTTCATCTATATACCCTTCTTGTATGAGTCTCATTTTTATTCTGGAGGGTTTGAATGATGAGATGTCTATTTTGCCTTCGATTAAGTCCATTAATGGGGGCTCCTTGCCTTTATTGCTTAGGAATTTAGGAATACCCTTACCTGATCGATTTAAATGAATATCAAATAGTGTTTTGCCTGTAGCCTCATCTATATACATCTTAGCATACTTCTTATAACTTCCATAACTAGCGCTTAAGTAGCGAGCCGCGGCCATATTAGAAAGGGTATTCTTTTGGGCCCTGAGTATCATCTCTTTGGTAAGAATTTTAGGTGATGGCATTTTTTACTCTTGGTTATTTTTAATATCATTCAGAGTTGACATATGGTGTTTTTCATAAGTATTATGAATTTCATATTCTTCTTCAGTTACTACTTGTATGTCATTCCAGGTATGATCCCCTGATCCCCCGGTTGTTTGGATAGCTTTTTTAACTTTTACGTTAGAACAATCAATGCATGATTTGGTGTTTGGGAGTGCTTTTAACCTTCCTTCGGGAATAATAGCTCCACATTTTCCACAATATACCTTCATAAGTTTCTATTAAGATTATAATAATTTAACTCCAAATATCTTTTTAAATTCATCTAGGGGTAATTGTTTTATTTGAGCTGCAAGTAAATAGGCTGATTTTAGTGAGTAACTTTTTATAATACTATAAGTTTCCTCAGTTTTACTTGGTAAGGCATAAACTTTATACATTTTTACATCCATGATTTTTAACATTTATTAGATATAAATATACGAAAGAAATGTTAGGTATCCAAGTTATTTTATAAATTTTGGTGGTTTTGTGGGGGTGTATCCAATATTTTACCTTCTCTTATTCCAATCTTTCATATAATCTTGTATTGCCTCCGCATCATTTCGCTCCCATGCGTATACTATCCAATCATCCTTTTCCCATTTTTGTGCATATATGTGGGGGGTGAAAACTGATGTATGAGGTTTATAATGTAGGCAAGCTGTTGTTAAGTTTATAGGAGTATCGAAGCTATCTTGATATTCTTCATAGAAATCCGCAAGCGTTAAGCCACTATCACAAATATCGTCTATTATTAGGGTATTAGAAGTAATAGTACCTTTAGTCATGGGAATTCCTAATTGGTGGGATACAATCACCGCAGGTATTAATCCTCCTCTTTGAATACCAAATATGTCTTGGAATTGGATGTTATTCTTTTTTTGATACTCTATTATATTAATACATAAAGTACGAATTAATTCATCAATGTCACTCCAGGATAAATATAATTTATTGCTCATAATTTTTTTATTTTTAATATATTTTTTTTTGGGTTATGGTCACAAATATTTAAAATTTTATCCCCCTAATATAAGATCCTTTAGGACAGTGAGAATTATTTTCAAATAATGAAGGTGACATACCCCACTTATACATAAACATTTCAGCTGCTGGTTGTTCTGTTGCTTTAAATTTATCTCCCTCATCTCCATTTTTAGTAGCAGTACTACCAAAATGATATAAATGTGCATTATGAGTTTTTATAAATTTTAACCCCACCAATTCTAATTTTAAGAAAAAGTCCCAATCACATATAAATGGGGATTGGTACATTGTGTCAAATCCACCAGTTGCCATATAATATTTTTTATACATGGCAAATGGGAAAATACCCCCATCAATTGTTAATTGATCTTTTTTAAGTGACTTTTCATATTCAATAAATTCTTTATATTTAAAATCATTAGGGCTACGTCCTAAATCTTTAACTGGGAAGTTGAATATGCCTGGGCCTGTTGGTTCAATTTGATTTAGAGTTAGTACTGTTTTTGGGTGATTTTTTATCTCCTTTGATATTGTTAAATCATAACCCTTACAAAACACATTATCATCATTTACTATAAAGATGATTTCGTTAGTAGCATTCATTACCCCCAAGTTAAGGGCCTGTTGCATGCCCTGATTTTCACCTAAATCCAATACGTGAATGTCATCTTTGTATTTGTCTAAAATTAGTTGGCTTTCTTCAATAAAACCATCTACTGTAACAATGATTTCGTTTTTGGTTGATTGTTGTTCAATTGCTGATTTTAAGCAAATATCTAAATATTCAGGGTTTCTATATGTTGGGATTATTATACTTATCATATTTTATTCCAATCTGTTAATGGTGATAACCATGCCTTTTCACCGTGAGTTGAATAACCGGGTATGCTAGATATTAATGTTCGTTTTTTATCTCGTAATTCTAAAAACATACTAAAATCATCCCAATATACATTATTAGCATATTTTTTTATAATATTATAATCTTCTTTTAGTGTTTTAATTGTGGTGGAGAATGTTGCTGTTGTAGAGTTTGTTAACTTCCAATGACATGAATCGGACAAATAGACTCTAGTTTCTTCAGCTCCCCCACTACAATAGCGGTTACCACCTAGAGATGGGTCCATATATTTATCGGGATGGTCATATAGTGTTATATAATCGGCTCCCAATTCAAATCCTTCTAGTAAGGCAACATCAGCACCTGGTTTGTGTATATAATCATTCTCAATAAAGTATAGTTTATCTTCATTATTTGATGTAGTTAATAACTTATCTAGAATATACATAAATGAGTAACCTGGGCCATTTTTGATGTTAATATGTTCTATATTTTCTAGGGGGATGTGGGTTTCAATCATTTCTTTAGTTTCTTGGGAAACACCATCAGCTAATACTACCCATTTATAGGTAGATAATGGAAATGTAGCTATAGCATTAGCTAGACATTTTTCATTACTAATATAGTTAGGTTTTTCTTTTTTAAAACCAACATCACTTATTCTATAAACTATTTTAATCATTCTGTAGATCTTTTATATTAATAAATCTAACCCCTTTATCAATTAATTCCTTATTGTTACGTTTAATATCTTCAAAGAAATTCCAAGCTAAAACAATAATAACATCCGGTAATTTTTTAGCTAACAAAACTTTAGATTTAGCATAGATTGGAATTTTAACCCCAGGTAGTATTTTATTATGTTTCAATTCATTATCTTCTACAATATAATCAATTTCATTAGTAGTTATACCATAATAATTTAGGGAGGTTGTAGCTTTAGCCGGGGAGCCGTATCCTACTAATGTCAACCCCTGGTTTTTAAGAGATTTAATATTTTTGAGTACATTTGACTTTGATTTTTCAACACGCTCCGCAAATTTTAAATAGGTATTATAATCTTTTAAACCATATGTTTCTTCTTCTAATAAAAATTTAGCAACACTTGGGTGTTTTACTTTTAGATGTTTCATTCCATGTATAGTAGTATTATTATTTACATATACTCGAATTGAACCCCCATGGGTATCAATATGTTCTACTTTGTAAATATTATAACCTAATCGACGAAAAAAGTTCTTCATTGAAGTTACTGACCAATAATTTACGTGTTCATGGTAGATGTTATCAAACGTTAAATCCTGAAGGGTGTCTAACAAATACTGCACTTCTATTATAAAGGAGCCATTAGGTTTTAATAGTGAAAATGCAGAATCCACAATATCATCTAAACCATCAGCATGAGCAAATACATTTGAAGCTGTAACTAGATCTACTTTACCTATTAAGGATTCAATCTCTTGGGAGGAGTCTTTTGTAAAGTACTTATTAATGGTTGGTATCCCTCTTTTTATTGCTAAGTCGCAAATATTTTTAGCAGGTTCTACTCCTAGTACTTTAATACCCCTATCTTGTAGGGGTTTTAATGCAACCCCATCATTAGAGCCAATATCAACTACTGTTGAATCCCCTGTTAGTTTAAAATCAGTAATGTAGGTTTTTGCAGTTTGTTCAAAGTGATCTCTAAAACTTTTAGCTGTAGATGAAACATATAAATAATGGTCAAACATTTTATTTGCTGGGACTACATATGATAGTTGACAGTTATAACTATCAGGACAGAACACCATTTCTAAAGGGTATAACTCATCATCATCATCTAACGAATCTAATAAATTATTAGCTAGTGGAGATAACCCTAATGAAATAACAGGTTTCAAATTTCCACTCCCACAACTCCGACACTTAGATGAATAGTTTTCCATAATTTCAATTCTAAACTTTTCGTCAACTAATTCATAAGGAATTGTATGAGTAATGCCATAATTTTCATGCTCGCGTTCACCACGAACTAAATTTAAGAATGTTGAGTCTTCCAAGAATACCATTGTATGGGCTACATTAGGTTTAATAACCGCAATATCCCCCTCACTAATAATTTGGGTTTGTACTTTTGCTTTAGGGTCAGCTAGATCTTTAATAACACTAACATATTTTCCTTTAACTAATAAACACTTTTGCTCTTGGATTGGGTGGTAGTGGTTTGCTCTAACTGAGCCCTTTACAGATTTAATATAACCAATCAAATTAATAGGTTCTGTTAGTTCATAATTATTAATACTGCCGCGATCATCAATGTATTCATTCCCCCCGGTTTGTATGAATTCCAAACCTGGGTTAATGTCACGAGGAGACCAATTTGAGATCATTTCTTTAATACTATCATCAAGGTTGTACAGGAAATTAAACCCAGTTTTTAACAATTTTTTATTTGATATAGTATAACCCAGGTTAGGTATTTCATCATCTGTGCTGATGATATTTAAAAGTGGGTTGTGTTTTTTACAAATATCGGCAACTTCTTTGATTGTAGTTGTTTCATTTGATAGGTGGAATGTTTCGTTTTTAATATCTCCATCCCCCATAAATTTAAAAGCACGAGCCACATCAATTAAACCTATTAAACTCTTATGTTGTATACCTCCTGAGAATAATTTTATTGTTGAATTTTGGGATGCCATCCTTGAAAATAAATTAGGCATAATATTCATACGCATTGTGTCGGTTGAATACCCATAAACCGAAGCTAAACGTAAAATAACATAATCCCTGCCTGAGGCTTTGATGTCGATTTCATTTTGGGTTTTTCCTTTAGAGTATGCCAATTTTGGGGTTGGGGGTTCTTCTTCTGTGATGTCAAACTTAGCTACATCAAACCCTTCATAAACAACGTGAGTTGAAGGAAAAACGATTTTACAGGTTGATGGGATTAATTCTAAAATATTATTAGTACCCCCTATTGCAGTTTCTTGAATTTGTTTATCCTCTTCTAGGTTAGAATCGGTTTTTGTATAAGCTACATCTGTAATTCCTGCTAGATGGTGAACTATATCTGCATTTTCTAAAATGGGACGCATTGTTTGTTTGTCCAAAATTGAGGATTGAATAAAAGTAAACCCCCAATCATTTAACTGTTTAACTCGTTCAGATACAAATCGTATATCTGTAACTATAATTTCCTTAAATCTAGTTTCTCCTGAGTACAGCTTGCATAATTCACTACCTATATAACCTAACCCTCCAGTGATTACTATTTTTTGTTTTTTCATATTTTACGTTGTTTGTTAATTATTCTCATATAATTAAAATGTTTTGATCAGGATGTTGGAAAT
>Ga0066608_1001806_pt1 | contig 10377 bp, 11 predicted proteins | sample SaaInlV_DNA_135m_FD_60377 | JGI IMG/M metagenome (GOLD analysis project Ga0066608, IMG submission 60377) | Marine microbial communities from expanding oxygen minimum zones in the Saanich Inlet - SI075_LV_DNA_135m | ecosystem: Environmental > Aquatic > Marine > Unclassified | place: British... | reverse complement strand
GTGTGACCATAAATAATATCTAAATTCTTGTCTCTATTTATTGCAGATAAATATAATTTCAAAGCTCCTGGTAATAATACATCGTCACCGTCCAGTATAACAATCCATTCGCCTTTTGCCATTTTGATACCTTTGTTAAAAGCATCACTTTGACCACTATCTTCTTCAGATATCCACACCAAATCTTTCTGTTGTTTTAAAATCTCTATAGTATTGTCTGTAGAGCCACCATCTACAACAATATGCTCAATATTTGCACTGCAACCTTGAGATGAAACACTATCAATACATTCTTTTATATATTGGTCACCATTTAAACACGGTGTAACAATACTAACTAGGGGCTTACTAACTGTATCCACAAACTTCTTCATCTATCCCAAATTCCCGTTGTTTTTTTATTTAATAATCGATCTAATTGCATTGGCAAAACTAATAAATTAATTAATTGTACTAATATCATAGCCAAGACAACACCTTCTACACCAAAGCCGAATATTTTTACATTTACATAGGCTATAGGAACATAAATTACAACACTAATCACTGCTGAAATCATCATTATTCCAAGTTTTCCAGCGCCATTTAGGCTATATTCGTATATGCTATTTAATGACGCCACCAACACAAAAACACAAACTGTCAAGGATAGTACAAATGGAATAGCAATATAATTATCAGATAGCCATATTTTATAAAAAATATCTGAAAAGATTAGCATAGTAATAGCAATAGGAATCGAATAGTACCATCTGATTTTCATTTTTCGGATTATTACTTTTACCCATGTAAGGTTATCTTTCTCAATTGCCTTGGTAATTTCAGACCAGTAAACATTCATTATTATTGCAAAAATAATCTGAATGGTTCCAAAATATTTATACACTATATTAAATATTGCAACTTCAGTCAATCCGAATAATTGTGTGATAATTATATTCGTTGCCTGAAATATAACAAGAACTTCAAGCTGAAGAAAAAAGAATTTAGATCCTAATCCCATTATCTTGTGCATGTGCCTTACTTTTACATGCGTAATGGATGGCCTCATAGCCCTGTATTTAAAACTAAACAGTAGCACGCTTAATACGAACAAAAGAATTGCACTAGGCGCACTATATATGATCACAAGCTGTAACAAAGAGTGATCTAGTCTATCTTGAGCTATATATAGCATACCAAGTATTACTATATTAGAAACTAGATTTACTGCACTAGATACAATGGGTAGTGAATTTGCTGTTAATATTATCGTAATCAATCTAAGAACAAATTGTAAGCAAAAAAACAATACTGTTAGTATTGCAATTTCGCTTAATTTGCTAGAATTTAAAATTTCTGTATTCAGAATTAAATTCCAATCTAGATAATTATTTAAAGCCAAAAACAATATGATTATAAAAACAGAAATCAAAGAAATTATCAAATAAGCCGTGCTGATATATTCTCTTGATAATATTAAATTTGAATTGGCAATTGATTGAGACAACCTATTTCTAAGCCCATGTCCTAAGCCCATATCGAACATGCTGAACCATGCAATAATAGAGGACAATACTAGCCAAATTCCATAGCTTTCAACACCCACATATGAAATAGTTAATGGAACCAAAAGAAAATTTATGATTAAACTAAGCACCTTAATACCAAAAGACAATAAGACTTGGATTTTTATCTGCTTATTAACCAAATTTACATTCATTAGTTACTTTTATCTATTATTGGTAAAAGTCTAATATTTCATTGCAAATGTATTTAATCTGCTCATTGGTCAACTGCACAGATGAGGGTAGCCACAACCCCTTCTCTCCAATTATGTTGGAGACGGGATGCCTGCCTTCAATATTGTAGGCCAATTGTTTATTGATCGGTGGATACATTACTCTAGAGCCAATATTATTTACCTTAAGGTGATTAATCAACGCCTCTCTACTATCAGCCAAACAATCGATAAACCAAGGTGTGGTATAGTCTAAATCTTGATTGAAAAACTTAATTTCTTTGACATTTTGAAGCAATTTTTGGTATTTTTTAAGTATTTCTTTTTTCCTTTCCACTCGGACTGGAAGTTTTTTCATTTGCTCAATACCAATGCACGCTTGAAGTTCAGTAAATTTAAAATTAAATCCTATCTCATCATGAATATCGTTACCACCACCTGAACGACCAAAATCTTTTAATTTTCGAAGTTTTCTTGCCACATTATCGTCATTTGTAACAATTGCACCACCCTGTCCAGTAGATATAATTTTAGGCGCAGAAAATGAAAAACTACCCGCCAGACCGACTGTTCCGATATGCCTACCATCTGGATAAAAAGAACCTAAAGACTGAGCTGAATCCTCGATTAAAATCAAGTTTTGCTTAGTGCATAAATCCTCAAACGCTTTGATACCTGATTGTGGATACCTACCATTAGCAGTAACAAGCATAATTGCTTTAGTTTTTGGTGTGATTGCTTTTTTTGTTAAATCGAAATCTAGACAAAGTGTATCAGGCTCAACATCTACAAAAACTGGATTGGCACCGAACATTTTTAGTGAGTTGGGCGTGGCAATCATTGTATAGTTTGGCACTATCACTTCATCACCCGCCTCAACACCAACAGCCATTGCAGCAAGTGAGAGGCTAATAGTTCCATTATTCACAACAACACAATGTTTTGCGCCAGTATATTCCGCAATCATCTGTTCAAATTTTTCAGTACGTTTGAATTCCGTAATAAAACCATCTTCATCCATGTACTCACAAACTGCTTTTTTCTCTTCCTCTTCAAAAAGAGGGCGCATTTGCATAATAAAATCACTCATAATTTAACCGCCTCAACATTTAAACTTACTAAAATACCATTTTCTTTATCCATATGAGGGAAATAGGCTTGTGAATGATCGTCATAATCCTTATGAACTGTTGTTTGCCAATCATACCGTTTAACATTCTCAAACCCGTTATTGTTTAACAACATTGAAAGGCTATCAAAATTATAAACCGTTCTGTGATATAAAGTTTCTTGGCCTAAAGCTGTTTGTATATCCATTTGTCCATATAAAGGACCGAGGATTTTTTCAATTTTTCCAGTCTTTTGATACACCTTAACTAAGGAATCAAAATCCGGGACAGCTAGACGCAAAACACCTCCTGACTTTAAAACTCTATTCCATTCCATTAAAACTTTAACAGCCTCTTTACGGTTGAAATACTCAAAGCTATGGCTTGAGTATATTAATGAAACAGATCCATCATCAAACATGGATAAATCGTCAATACTTGATTTGTGGTCTATGTGTTCCATATCACATAAATCTACATTAACAAAACCGGGTATATTTCTATGCCAACAACCTAAGTGTAATTTCATGTTTTAATCCTTAAACTTCTTTTTGTCTTTATCGACGGAAATAAATGGACCGTTTTTAGATTCAATAATTTGAGTATCATCTTCTAATATCTCATAGCCGTGGCCACCATAGCCAAATACCGCCAAATCCCCTTTATGTAAGACATAATCTTGGAAAAACTCTTCTTCTTCAGTAAAAAGCAATACTTTCACAGATCCTTGTTTTACATAGATGGTCTCTTGTGTACGGGTTGCAGTTCTATCGAACTCTTTGTGAATATGAGAATCAAGTTTTCTGCCTTTGTCATACCACCAGGATCCTACTTGTACAAAAAGCTCATCTGGAGTTATAAAATTAAGTCCTTTCACCCAGTCTTTGTCTCTATAAATAATAGAAATTATTTGTCCATCATGTGTAATTGTTTCCATTTATTTTGTATCCCTGTTTGATAAAATTGGATTATCTGATGGCCATTTAATATCAATACTATCGTCATTCCAGTTAATAGAAAATTGCTCATCTGCGTCAATATAATCTCCATCATAAGCTAATTTATAATGATATACAGCTTCTGAACTGTTGACATAATAAGCGTTTCCCATATTTGGAGGAATTAATATTAACTGTTGATTGTTTTTACTAATAGTAAAGCTTTGCCACTGTTTATAGGTTGGTGATTTTTTACGCATATCAACAACTACTTGATGAATTTCACCAAACACACAAGTAACTAACTTCCAAGACTTTGTATCACCATGAATGCCTCTTAAAACATTGTGCTTAGAGGTTGAAAATTTGTCATGCTTAAAGTGCAAATCATCTGGCAATAACTCTTCCACTTCATCTTTTAAAAATGATGTCCAAATATCACCTCTCGCATCCTTGGAAATTGATGGTGTCAAAATATAAACACCGTTGATTACAGCAGACTCCTGAATATCAAATTCTATACTCACTCTTTACCACCAAAACCATCATTTTCCAAATCGTATTTAACCATCCTTGAGACTAACTCCTGGAATGATACTTTTCTTTTCCAGCCTAATTCTTTCTCAGCTTTAGCAGGATCACCCAATAACAATTCCACTTCTGCTGGTCGGAAATATTTTTCATCAACTTCAACTAAAATATTTCCTGTATCTTTATCCATGCCCTTCTCGTCAACACCAATACCTTGCCATTCAATATCTATGCCAACCTCTTTAAATGCAACTTCTACAAATTCACGTACGGTATGTGCTTCACCTGTGGCAATCACATAGTCTATTGGCTCATCTTGTTGCAGCATTAACCATTGCGCATAGACAAAATCTTTAGCATGACCCCAGTCTCGCTTAGCATCCATATTGCCCAACTTTAATATTTTCTGCCTGCCTTGATCAATTCGAGCAACAGCCTGTGTAATTTTTTTAGTTACAAATGTCTCTCCGCGTCGTGGAGACTCGTGATTAAACAAAATACCATTGCAAGCAAACAAGTTATAAGATTCACGATAATTAACTGTCACCCAGTAGGCATAGAGTTTAGCGGCTCCATAGGGGGATTTAGGGTGGAATGGCGTCGTTTCACTTTGAGGCTCGGTACCAGGTATACCTCCAAATAGCTCTGAGGTTGATGCTTGATAATATTTACAATTAGGCCCTAAATCACGAACTGCGTCTAACAGTCTAATCGCACCTAAACCAACTACATCGGCAGTATACTCAGGTACTTCAAAAGATACTGCCACATGGGATTGTGCACCTAGGTTGTATATTTCATCAGGCTTAATCTTCATTAACAGTCTATGAAGATTGCTTGAATCTGTCAGATCTCCATGATAAGTAAACATTCTTTCGTGTTCAAGTATATGCTCTATTCGCTGAGTAGTAAACACAGATGCACGGCGTAAGATGGCGTGGACTTCATACCCTTTGTCTAATAAAAGTTCAGCTAAATACGAGCCATCTTGTCCAGTAATTCCCGTTATAAATGCTTTTTTCATATGGTATTTTCCTTATTAATTTTCTTAATAGCTATACATATAGATTTTTTCCAGTTTTTAATCTCTAAAAAAAATCTGTGTTTTATTTTTCTTTTATTCATCAAAGTATTTCTCGGTCTCTTTGCAGTCGTCGGATATTGTTCTGTATTGATTGGATTAACTTGGCAATCAATCTTTGCCATTTTAAAAATTTCTTTAGCAAAGTCATACCAACTTATCTCACCCGCATTTGAATAATGATAGACTTGTGTTTCCCATCCTTCCTCTCTAAATACTTTATTATTTATAACTTCTAATATTGCATTTGCCAAATCAGTCGCATAAGTAGGTGAACCTATTTGATCGTCTACTACATTTATCCTATCTCTTTCTTGGCCCAACCTCAACATTGTCTTAACAAAGTTATTACCGTATTCTGAATAAACCCAACTGGTTCTAATAATAATGGCATTAGTTGGCATAACCTCTTGCAGTGCTTTCTCTCCGGCTAGTTTTGTCTTACCATAAATATTGATTGGGTTGGTTGTGTCAATTTCTGTGTAAGGCTTGTCACTTTTTCCATCAAAAACATAGTCGGTAGAGATGTGTATTAATTTAGCCTGTTGCTTTTTGGCAATCTGAGCCAATTGTTTGACTGCTAAATGATTAATCTGATTAGCAAGTTCTTGATCCTCTTCTGCCTTGTCTACAGCGGTATAAGCGGCACAATTAATAATAACATCAAACTTATCGTTACTATCAAAGTAGTGACTAATATTACTTTCACTGTTTAAATCTAGCTCCTCTCTACCTACAAAGACAAAGTTATTAGAGCTTAAGTTATTGTCTGTTTTAGCTTCAGGACTAATAATCTTATTAATGGATCTTCCTAATTGGCCATTTTTGCCGGTAACTAACATTCTCATTGTTATCTATTTAAATAAATTTTTAGCATTTGCTAAAGTAGGGTGATTCTTATCTTTATCTGAGAGTTGCAGTAGCTCTAGTGGCAGTTGCCAATCAATGGCTAAATCTTTATCATCAAATGCAATGCCTCGATCATGTTCAGGCGCATAGTAATTATCAACCTTATAAGCAAAGGTTGCGCTTTCAGTCAACACAACAAAGCCATGTGCAAAACCGTGAGGTACAAAGAGTTGATGCTTATTATCTGCTGTTAACTCTACGGCTACATGTTGCCCAAAAGTGGGGCTAGACTTGCGGATATCAACAGCCACATCCAAAACACTACCTTCAATGACTCTTACCAACTTGGCTTGAGTATAGGGTGGTAGCTGATAATGTAGTCCACGCAACACACCCTTGGTTGATTTGGACTCGTTGTCTTGAATAAAATTAACCTGATAACCAACAGCCTCTTCAAACAGATCTTGTCTAAAGGTTTCTATAAAGTAACCACGATTATCCCCATGTGTAGTAGGCTCGATGAGTACTATATCGGGGACTGATTGAGATGTAAACTTCAAATCACCTCCTTTGCGCATCGAAGTAAGTATTGCCCATATTGGTTCTTAGCTAATGGTCGAGCTAATTCTATGAGTTGTTCTTTGGTGATATAACCTTCTTCAAAGGCAATCTCTTCAATACAAGCTACTTTCAAGCCTTGGCGTTTTTCTATAGTTTCAATAAAGGTCGAGGCTTCTAATAAGCTCTCATGTGTGCCCGTATCCAGCCAAGCGTAGCCTCTGCCCATTAGTTCAACGGTTAAGCGCTCTTCACTTAAATACATTTGATTCACTGTGGTGATCTCTAACTCGCCTCTGTCAGATGGAACAACTTCAGCGGCTTTTTTAACCACATCATTTGGATAAAAATATAATCCTGTTACTGCATAATTACTTTTAGGACTGTCCGGCTTCTCTTCAATACTAAGTGCTTTACCAGTTTGATCAAAATCAACCACACCATAGCGCTCAGGATCATGCACATGGTAACCAAATACCGTCGCCATTTTTTTATCTTTCGCATTGGCAACGGCATTAGACAACATGTCAGTCATGCCGTGACCATAATAAATGTTATCACCTAAGATTAAGCAAGCATCGTCATCATCAATAAAATCCTTGCCTAGGATAAATGCTTGAGCTAGGCCATCAGGAGAAGGTTGTACAGTGTATTCAAACTTCATGCCGATATCAGACCCGTCTCCTAATAACTGTTCAAATCTTGGCAAGTCTTCAGGGGTGGAAATAATAAGAACTTCTCGAATGCCAGAAAGCATCAGAATTGACAACGGATAATAAATCATCGGCTTATCGTAAATCGGCATAAGCTGCTTTGATACGCTTTTAGTGAGAGGGTATAGGCGCGTCCCCGAGCCGCCCGCTAGAATTATTCCCTTCATGATTTAACCACTCCCAATCTCTCACCTTGATAACTACCATCTTGCACATGCCCACACCAAATTTTGTTATTCAAATACCACTCAACAGTCTTTTTAATACCTGTTGAAAATGTTTCGTCAGGTGTCCAATTCAACTTATTTGCAATTTTTGTTGCATTAATTGCATATCTGACATCATGCCCCGCTCTATCGCCTACATAGGTAATAAGCTGTTCATATTGTTTAATACCATCAAGTTTACTTGGCACTAGCTCATCCAGGATACTACAAACAATTTTAACAACCTCAATGTTTTGCAATTCATTATGTCCGCCAATATTGTAGGTTTCACCAATCTCTCCAGTCAATGCAACATGCAGTAATGCCCTTGCATGGTCGTCAACATAGAGCCAATCGCGTATTTGCTTTCCATTGCCATAGATTGGCAAATCTTTACCTTCTAAAGCATTGAGAATGATTAGTGGAATAAGTTTCTCTGGGAACTGGTAAGGGCCATAATTGTTAGAACAATTAGTAATCAGTGTTGGGAATTTAAAAGTACGCTGCCAGGCTCTGACCAAATGATCTGAACTGGCTTTGGTGGCAGAGTAAGGTGAACTTGGAGCATACGGTGTCTCTTCAGTAAAAAGATCATCTGTACCTTCTAAATCACCATAGACTTCATCAGTAGACACATGATGGAATCTAAAGCCATCTTCTTTATCACCCTCTAAGCCTGACCAATAATCTCTAGCCTCTTCAAGAAGTACATAAGTACCAACGATATTGGTTTGGACAAATTCACCAGGGCCATCAATTGATCTGTCCACATGTGACTCGGCGGCCAAATGCATCACAATGTCAGGCTGATGCTCATTAAAAACGCGTTTAATCTCATTAGCATCGCAAATATCGACTTGTTCAAAGGAATATCTTGCATCATTTACGATAGACTCTAGGGATTCCAAGTTACCCGCATAAGTTAGCTTGTCGACGTTAACAACACTATGGTTAGTGTTGTTAATAATGTGGCGAATAACAGCTGATCCAATAAAGCCTGCTCCGCCAGTGATTAGTAACTTTTTATATTTCATACTAACACCTTATCTCATTATGACAATCTACCATAAATATCCTCAAATCTAACAATATCATCCTCACCCAGATAAGTACCACTTTGTACTTCGATTATCTCTAGCTGTTCATTGGTTTTATTTTCTAAGCCATGTGTTGTGCCGATCGGTATATAAGTTGAATCACCTTCTTTGAGAGTTAAAACTTCTTCTCCATTAATGGCTGTAGCTGTACCACTGACCACTACCCAATGCTCTGCACGTTTGTGATGCATTTGAAGAGACAGTTTTGCACCCGGGTTGACATGTAGTCTTTTCACTTGAAAATGTAAGCCCACCTCAATAGAATCGTACCAACCCCAAGGTCTGTAAACTTTTCGATGATAGAATTGCTCTTCTCTGTCTTGCTCTTGAAGTCGTTCAACAATTTTTTTAACTTCTTGTGCTTTGTCTTTAGTTGCTATGAGTGTGGCATTCGGCGTATCTACTATCACTAAATCTTGTACACCGATAGTTGCCACCATATGGTGATTAGCGTGAATATAAGTGTTGGTTGTATCTTCGGTAAAAACGTCACCTTGAATTGCATTACCATTACTATCTTTTGCGGCAATATCATGCAATGCAGACCAAGAGCCAATATCGTTCCACTGTGCGTCTAATAGCACAACAACGACGTTATCACTTTTCTCCATGAGTGCGTAATCGATAGAATCAGATGGTGATGATTCAAAGGCTTGCTTATCAAGGCGGATAAAGTCTAAATCTTGTTCGGCGTTATTAACAGCGTTATTAACTGACGTGACAATTTCAGGTGAATGAGTAGTTAGTTCATCAATTAGCGTAGCAGCCTTAAACATAAACATGCCAGAGTTCCAAAGATAATTACCTTGCTCTAGGTAAGCTTGTGCAGTTTGCAAATCTGGCTTCTCAACAAATTTCTCAACTTTATGCGCGCCATTATCATCCTCTTTAGACGCTTTAATATAGCCATAGCCTGTATTAGCATCCGTTGGCACAATACCAAATGTGGCTAGTTTGCCCTCTTGTGCTTGATTGCTTGCAATATCAATTGCTGCATGGAATGCTTTAATATCTTGAATGACATGATCGGCTGATAAAACTAGTAGTACTGCATCATCTGAATCTTTAAGTGATTGTAGTGCTGCAGCAGCAATCGCAGGAGCTGTGTTCCTACCAACAGGCTCAAGTAATATTATTGGATTAATTATGTCAATTTGCTCACATTGCTCCGCTACTAAAAAGCGATGATCGGCATTACAAATAATAATTGGCTCTGCAAGATTGTCTAATCCATTGAGGCGCAATATAGTTTCTTGCAGCATGGTGTTATCACCAGCTAAAGGCAAATACTGCTTAGGGTATTGCTTGCGAGACAGGGGCCAGAGGCGTGTGCCTGATCCACCTGAAAGAATAACGGGGGTTATTTGCATTTAAAATTAGAGATTAAGAATTCAGTAAATAACATTTTTTTTAAATTTATTGATATTGACAAGTTATGTAAAGTTTAAATTCTAGGTTTATTAAGAATGATAATGGCTACTATCGATAATTAAAGATGCGCAGGCTTAATCTCGCACTTAATTGTCATACATATGAAACACCGATCTTATCCGCTACCACCATTAACTTTTTATC
>Ga0066608_1001790_pt1 | contig 10448 bp, 5 predicted proteins | sample SaaInlV_DNA_135m_FD_60377 | JGI IMG/M metagenome (GOLD analysis project Ga0066608, IMG submission 60377) | Marine microbial communities from expanding oxygen minimum zones in the Saanich Inlet - SI075_LV_DNA_135m | ecosystem: Environmental > Aquatic > Marine > Unclassified | place: British... | reverse complement strand
GTTACTATCATCTGAAAGGTTATAGTGAACATTTTGATGATGCTGTAAAAGGTCGTTTAGCTGCGATGGATGCCGGTTTTTCTACCCGTATGGGTGGAGCAATCCGTCATGCCTCGCATTATCTCGAAGCACAGAAAGCCGATAAAAAACTCATGTTGATATTAACCGATGGTGAACCCTCTGATATCGATGTGGATGATGAACAGTATTTAATCAGTGATACAAAAAAAGCCATCGATGAAATTAGTTCAAAAGGAATGAGCAGTTATTGCATCAGTCTTGATAAAAAAGCTGATGACTATATTGCAGAAATTTTTGGTAATCAGTATACAGTTATCGATCATGTTGACCGTTTACCTGAACAGCTGCCGAAACTCTTCATGAGTTTGACCAAGTAACATGCAAAAAAGCAGTGTTAAGGTAGAAATTCTCTTTTCATTTAAAGGAGAGAAACATACTCCATCAACAGTTATAGGGTTTGATCAATACCTGCAAAAAAATCAGCCTGTTCCAGAGTTTTTTCATCTGGTCGCCAGAGAAAATAATATTGGTGAGTACTCCTATGAATATGAAGTGATGGAGATGGGGCATTTCAAATACTCAGATGCTACCGGTTTAGCCGTTGAGTTTTGTCAACAGGATCATTTTGACCTGGCTGGATTTATCGACAAATGGAAAGAAGAATATGTATTATCCCTGTTGTCTGGTATCGCTAAAAAATATCTGGATATTGATGACCTGGATGAAAATGAAGCGATAAAAAATGCCCTGCATCATGCGCATCAACTCGGGGTTCATAGTAACAAGTAGTTTATCTAGTTCTCCACTGGCAAACTTATCGATTACTTTCGTCTAAGTTTTTGACTCTAATCAACATTATTACCTGAACTATCTGCCAAAATACCAGGTATCGTTTAATCATGTGGATGGTAGGAAAATGATTACTATAGATGAACTCATGACATCGGATCCTTTCACTTTGTCAGAGAATGATTCGCTTGATGATGCAAGGAATATTATGACTGAGAAGCATTTTAGGCATATTCCTATCACGAATAGCGATAAACATTTACTAGGTCTGGTTACACAGAGAGATGTGCTTGAAGCAACTGTTCCCAGGTCGGGAAGTAACTCGAATAAAGAAGATATCAAGTTGTCAGATATCATGATTCAAAATGTTAGTGTTATTCATCAATCTGATTCTGTGCGCCAGGCAGCCATATTTTTACAGGCGCACAAATACGGGTGTTTACCTGTTGTTTCAGATGATGGCCTGGTAGGTATTATTACTGATAGTGACTTTATAGATATTGCTATCAATTTACTTGAACAGGTAGAAATAGCTGAAGAGGTTCCTGATGTCGAAACAGATATGATGGAAGATGTAGAGCTGCCTGTGCTTGAAGAAGAGTTGTAAGCCAGATAATGGTGTAGGGTGCGCCGTGCGCACCATTGGTGTTGGTATAGAAATTCAAAAGTGCATGCGGCACACAATACAAAATTAATCAGACAAGCATCCGGAAGCTTATAGCATCCCAGTTTAAGCTGGTTATGCCTTTAATGGCAGTCTGGAATGGGGCTGCATTTGAAGGTGTAACTGAACTTCCCATTCCCATGACATTTCCGGCATTATTTCTTCCGTGTGAAGTGCCGTAACAGTTAGCATTATTACTGTTGCACTCAATATGCGGTAATCCCATCATATGACCAAACTCGTGCTCGACTGGCCGTTGGGTCGTTCTTCTGGTTACACCACCAAAAGTATTATTGAAATTACGTGTGTTTGTGTCCAGGGCATCCAGAGTAGCCACATTGGAGCCTACATTTACACTGCTGCCCATGAAGCTGGTGGCCCACCTGACGTTTATTTGGTAATGCGGGTTTGTATTGCTGTTAAAGACGTTAACTTTGGTGCCATAGTAGCGCAGGTACTTTCGATGACGGCGTTGTTGTCGTTTCATTAACAGTTTCCAGCTCCACCTTGATTCTACACGTCGTTCAAAGTCTCTTGACCAGGTTCGTTTTCTGGCATTGCTGGGCCAGGCACCGCTGAAATTAAATTTCACTCGCATGTTGAGTGATAGTCTAGCTTTTTTATGGCTTAAACGGGCGTCAAAGGCTCCAGTTTGAGTGCCACTATTGATATTGTTTTTTGTCTCATCTGCTCGATTTCGAATAGACATTTCAGTGCCAGCATTGGTTTCTCCTTCGGCACGAAGTTCTCGGGTAAGGGCTGCCGCAGAGTCTGTACCGAGTTTGCCATCGACACCACTTAGGCCAAATTCGTGTTGATAATTAGCGACTGCCTGGACAAAGTCAGAATCTATCACGGTGGGTGTTCTAGACAGTCCAAGAACATCACGTAATAAGCGTAATTCACCACGGTCATAATAACGAATTCTATTAAAGTTAATTGCTGCGCGAATTTCTGCTGGTGTAAGGTTGGAGATAACGGGGTCAAAACTATTTACAGAGGGTACTGCGTAATCTCGTTGCACGGTGTTTTGGCTTTGTTGCATGACATGTACAAGTTCATGAGCAAGTAGTTTTTTGCCCTGTGAGCTAGCAGGGTTATATAACCCATTGGCAAAGCTAATATGATTACCGACGGTATATGCCCGAGCATTTACATCCGTCGCAGATTGAGCTGCTTTTGCATCGGTATGTAAACGTACTCTGGAGAAGTCATGAGCTAATCTGGGTTTAAAAAAAGCACGTGTTTGTGAGTCGATGGGTTTGCCGCTTGACTGTATTACCTGTTGCACAGAGGCCGGTATTACAGAATGATTATTTTTTAAAGATGATCGTGGTTTAGTCTGAAGCTGACTGATGATGGGGTTCTGTTTAGTGCAGCTGCTGCAGGGCTGTTGCTGTTGTTTCTGAACCGGACTAAGCATGACCTGATCAGCAACTCTATCAGCTTCCTGTTCGTATTTATCACCCGGCTGGCCAATTTTTAATTTGGTCTGCAAAATTGTTTTTACAGAGTTTGCCTGTTTGATTGCAACCGGTTTTCCTGTCGCCGTTTTTTTAATGTTTTTATGATGCTGTCGTGCATTGCTATAAATCATCATTATCAATCCCGTTAAGATAGAAAATTAACAATAACTTTTTTATTGCAGGCAATAAAAAAGGCGAGCCATAAACTGCCTCGCCTTCTACCCAGCTGTTAAGCTGACTTTGTTTAACGGGTATTGAACCCGGAACCATTCAACCTTTGTTTGCGACTGACTGAAACCGACTGAAGACCAATAATTAGGAACCTCAAAGTATCTGTAAACCACTTACTCTAATTTCACGGAAATGCTCATACCAAATGAGACTGGTGCATAACATTGAGATAATTAAATCTCTACGTTCATTTTAAACAAAATTGACGAGTATTCAAGTTATATTATTTCTTTTTTTAACGCTGCCTGGCGCCTCAACTGATGTAGTGGATCCGGCAAACATATTGTCTGCTACGAGCCACTGGTGAGTGACATCCTGCATTGCTACAGGGGCTATTTTTATACCTATATTACAATTTGTACTGTAGTTATCTTTGACTATAATTTTACGCCCGAGAACTCCATAAATTCTGATGCTTTCCACTTTAGTTAAGTTTGTGAAAGAAAATCGTTGTAGCTGAATGGAATTATCTATAATGCTTAACTGAGAGCAATTTCCTGCAAAAATTCCACCTCTTCGCCTGCTGGCAAGTGGAGATAAAACTATCTGAATGGAATTACCCTGAATACGAGTAATACCTGCGTGTAAGGTTTCAGGTTTATCTTTGCTACGGTTACTGACACCGACCTGAATGCCCATGTGCGTACCCGTAATTGTATTATTTAAAACTCTAATTTCTTTTGCCGTATCACCAGCACACACAATGCCTTTGGACATGACCGATGGATTTTGTTTTTTAAGGTCTGTAATCCAGCGAGTTAAAGCAGCATTTTTTCTACGCAATTTTGGGTTGCGTAAAATATTGATGGCTACACTTTTTAACGTATTAAGAAGTGCGTTATTACTGCTGATGACGGTATTTTCAGTTTCAGCAGAGACTAGTTTTTTCCACTGGCTACTGGCAATTGGTGAGTTGAACATGATCTGTCTATTACCAGATTTTCGGTCTGTCTGTAAATTTTGTAAGCCTTCCCGTTGAGGAATATCAAGTTTATCAAAATCACGAACAACTGCTCCTTTGATTAACAGGTCTTTGATACGAGAGGCGACGGTATAGTCATTTAACATGTAATCAATAGTCATAGATTTTGGTTTTTTACGGGCCAAAATCTGGTTGTCTATCACGCTAATACGTTGCTGATTAAGAAGTAGTAAACCTACCTGTTGATGGCCAACTTCAAAGCGGCACTCTTTGATTCGTACACGCCCTGGTTTAGATAAAGTGTTTATCACCGTGATGCAGCTGGCAAATAGACGTGTAGCAGATTTACATTGTGAAACAATGTGTTGAAGCTGTACTTCTGCACAATTTTCAAATGTCAGTGCTCCTTTTATATGAGCAAAAGTTTGATCATCGGGTTTGCCTGCCCCACTATTGCCCCCGCTGAAAAACCCATCGGTAACAGAGACACTTTGACAGTCTTTAAATCTGATAACCGTTTCGTTGGCATTATGATAGAAACGAGTTCCTTCTCCAGCACAGCTAATTTTTAAATGACCTTTATTCTCGACGACCAGGGTTTCACCTAGTGGGTAGTCTCCCTCCTGAAAGCAAATGTGTGCATCTGCCGATGGTGGTATTTTAGTGAAAACCTGTTGCCATCCGGGACCAGCTGAAACACTAAAGGTAGCGCAGCCATCATTTTCAAAATTACAGATTATATTGAGTGCATCCTGAACAGATTGTGCGCCTTCATCTTGTAATAATTGACACAGTGGTTCAGGGCCAAGAGGTACGGTGGATGCAGAGGTATAACACAGTAGATTATCTAATAAATTATTTAATTTTAAACGTTCTGTATTGTGTAAAGATGGAGCAACCGTAGTTAGTAATGAAAGCAGTGAAGGCTCGGAATCGCATTCGGGGCGTTGGTAGCAAATGTCTGCAGCGTTGAGATCCGTAAGGCTTGGAAACTGAACGGGTTGGCAGGCATTATAGCTATCACATTCACTATCGGCAGGAAGGCTGATTGTTGATGTGTCATCAACATCAACCAGTAACATATAGTGATGTAATTCTCCTTCAGGACTTATACCGTTACCGCTTTCTGCTTCTTCCAGTAAAACCTCCCCCTGTTGGTGTATAGATTCTCTAACTGGAGCTGTCCAGTAATCACCAGCTACCAAGGCATGATCTGATAAGTTGAGTGCCAGAGAAATAACACGTAATTCAATATTGACAGTATTTCCATCCAGATCGACATGACCGGGGTTACCGGAGCCAACACTGGAGGTTAAATCAATGCTTCCTTCAAAGCCTTCTGTTACTGTCCATCCAGCGGATAACTGTTCAATTTTGCACCAGCCATCCCAGCGTCGTACATGTTGCTTTGCAGCAGAAGATGTTGCAGAAAAAGAATTTACAATTGAGGGGCGAACACCATCTATGATTCTTTCACTGCTACCGGTGTCGCGAGCTAAATGAATGCCCAGGCGTGTTTCTGTAATGTCATCAAAAAACTCATAAACATATGAATCACTACTGAAATCAGGGGGAGTATCTGAAGTTTTATAGGCTTCGGCCCCATTTTCAGATGACCATTTAACAATAACACTATCGGGTTGGTTATTTTCATCGTAATGTACATCGTGCAGTTCAACCCTGAACAAATAATTGCCCACCGGATCTCTAAGTTCCAGCTCATCGCTACAGGGATCACAGGGGTCGTTGCTGGTTGACAGGCTGCGTAATACCAGTCTTAAACGTGCGTCTCCAACAGGTGGATTTATATCAGTGCACAGTGGGTCGATCTCCATGGAACAATATTTAACCTGAGCAACTGTTTGGGTGCGGGTTGTTGTGTCGGCACCATGTAGCCCGGGATCGCGTAACATGTCATCATCTAACCAGGCAATAGTACGTTCCCAAATATCAACGTAAAGCCTGTAGGCGCTATCCGGTAGTGCAGGGGGCTGAGGATAATCAAGTTGAAGGTTGTAATCGAAAATATTGTTGTCCGGAGCTTCCGGGTTAGGTTTTACCTGAGCAGGAACTCCATCCACATACACGGCTCCCCAATGTAATTCCGGGCTTTTATCTTCAGCCAGTTGTAACAAAGCTCCAAAACGAGGTGTACCTGTTCCAATAACATCCCGTAGTGCCTGCGTTAACCGGTCTCTGGAAATTAATGCCTGTTCTGTTAAATCAGAATCGGTCAGCATTCTTCCCTGTTGATGGCAAACAGACGAGTAGTTTTTTAACACTTGTCTGCTATTACGTGATATCTGTGTTTTCATGATAACTCCATCATTAAATAGTATTTCTTTTTACAATTCTGCATCAATAGTCTCCGTGATTTCACCGGGAAGGTGGTGTAACGAAGCGTCTGGAATGATGACAGCCTGCATACCGGTAGGTAGAAAATCTTTAAGTTTTTTGATCACCGCTTCACCACGAGCCTGCAGATAAAGGTGGTGATAAGCTCCGGCCTCTGCACCGTCTTGAGCGCCATGTTTAATCTGTTTGGATGTGGCCGGATGTAACACGGCGCAACCAGACTCGCCAAATATGGTTGAGAAAAAAACAGCCTGTTTTATCACATGATTAAACAGTTGTAGTTTACCGGCAGCTTGCTCTGGCAATATACTGGAGTAGCGAATACAACCATTACCAGGTTGCGTGACATCATCATGATCCTTACGGATCAAGCCATTAAAAATACAACCACTGGCAAGAAGATTTTCTGCGAGAGTAATATTTAAAACTGTGCAATATTGCAGTTGAACCAACCCTTTGGCAGCCTGAACTCGTTTAAACAGGCAATCATTTGCGGTGATTACCGGTAAGTCCAGATCGGTACTATGGACTTCAGCTGCCAGTACTGCGCAGCGTTCCAGTTCTAGCCGACCGGAATCTGCTTCAATGGTGTGACTGAAGATGAAACCCTCGAAACGCCAGACAGAAGGATCAACGGGGCCTGTCCCGCTGGGAACCTGTCCAAGCTTGACCCTTTGACGAATTATGATGGCTTGAAACTGATCGTTATCCAGAGATTTATTATGAAAAATAGTGGTATCACCGTTGATCTCTACATTCACGATATTTAGAAAACTTTCATTTTGAATTAAATCTTCATTCCATAAGAAACGTCTTGAAGCAGGTACTTGCGTAAAAAATCCAGGGTGTGTTGCTGTGAACAGTAATACACGGCTGGGGTGAAAATGTCCCTGTCGCCAGTTTGGATTACGAAAATCAATTGTTCTAACTGAAGGATCATCAAAGTATCCGGGAATCCAGTCAGGCTTTAATGTCTTAAAAGGCATTACACTGTGACCCGGATTGCAGCTTTGTGCACCATGCAAACTTGTTTGTCTCCAGCGATATTTTTTGCCGGCAATGTGGCTGATGTTAGCGGCAGGATTGTTTGTTTTTGCAGCGGCAGCCGAACCCTGGCAGCGCAGGTCAACGGTTCCTGCTGGTAGCCCGGGATGCCTTGCCCAGATAGGTGCGATGTCAGGTTTGTCACTACCAGATGATGGCAGGAACTTATTGCTATAGCTTTCATTGCCAGTGTAACCATAGGCCTCCAGAGGAAGTAAAGGCAAGCCCAAACGTGCTGTAGTTGCTACACGTTTCCATGCTTCGTGCACAACGACTTCCATATCGCCTATGGATTCGGCCATTTGCTCGACAACCTGTACTGTGCCTTTTGCTTTACGCCAGGATATAGCGTTGGCTATTTCAAGTCGTTGTCCTTTTTCAAGCGGGGATGCGACATGAACATCTAACAAGGCTGCCAAATAAGGTAATAACCATTTTTGGGAGTCAATGTCATAAGCTTTATCGGTATCGGGGAAGATATCTGCATAACGCTGTAACAGTGTTTGATGTATTTGATCCAGCAGCAGCCCGGATGCATTCAGGTATTTTTTTAGATCCTGCTGTTTATCCCGATCACGATACAGTGTTGGCAGAATTTTATATAAAAGTTCAGCATGGTTGAATTTTTTAGCAGGATGATATGTGTCTGTCATGATCTGCTCCTAAGGCTCGTAGGTCTGGCAATTGATTTGCAATGGATAAGTTGATGTATCCAGGTAAATCAATTGATCGGGATTAATAGAAACTTTTCGAACCTTGCCATCGACACCGGTATGTAAATGCGGTTTGCTGTTACTGTCCATGGTGCTATAAATATTGGGTGAAATTTCGCAGTGGCCATTCTCTACTCCTTCTACCTGTTCCAGTAGACCGATGATTTCGCTACGAAATAAAGCCTGCCCCAGTTTGCGTTGTTTAAGTTGCAAGTTTTGTTGTAGCTGTGAAAATACAGCAGCTTTAACCACATCTTTATCATAAGATGTTTCATCCACCATAATAGTGAGTTTCAATTGCATCAATATCGGTTGATAAGAAACTACTGAAATTGGAGTGTCTGGTAATGCGTGTTTTATCAGGAAATTTTGAATCAGACTGGCTGTATCTGAACCACTTGTAAAGGTCGACCCTCCAGCGGCAACGATGACAACCTGTACTTGCAGGCGAGCGGGTCTGTCGGGAATTTTCTCAAAAGCTCTAGCTTGCCAGACCATGCTGTGATGGGCCGCCAGGTGTGTAAAGTCATCGATTGAAACAGCTCTACCCAGAGTTAATACCGTGGCCGGTGCATTTTCACGCATAGAGCTCGGTGCTTCTTTTTGTGCGCCACCACTGGCTGCTATTGGCGCTATAAAACTTTTTACCAGGGAGTGGGGTCGGGCAACTTTAAACAATGAATTTGCGGGTAAGTTACCTTCTTCTCCATAGCCATTGCGATAGCGTACACGTACATTATCGATACCTGTGGGTAAACGTCTTGCATGTTTTCCATCACCAAAGCACAGTGATAGTTTATTGTCTTCATCTACTTTAACGCTGTAATGAAAATCCTCAGCAGCTGATCTGGATAGTCGTTCGACCTGCTGCCATATTCGCTGCCCGACTCGTACTGTCAGGTCGGCACGAACTCCGCTATTAAAACTGGCATCAGAAACCCAGGAGATATTATCCGAACTTAAGGGAAAGCGTTGATTTGTTTTTGATGCATCACCATTGCCGACGATTTTTTCAGTTTGAGTTTCTCCATGAGTTGCAGCTACCGCATTGGCGTAAATTATACTGTTATGCTTTGTGAACTGACTGGAATTTAAATCCTTATGAAAAGCGGGGTAGAGGTATAACTGTCGACCTTGAATTTCTTTAAGCTCCACAGATACTGCATGTTTGTCACTGGCACAAATTAATTTTTGTCCCAGTGTCAGGCTGTTCGCTAAAGAGGCATTCTCCAGCTCTAGAACAGTTGATGAATCACTGCTGTTTGAGTGCCAGGGGAGGAGATTGTTAATATTGAAATTGCGATGTTTTAGCACTGTTTTGAATGAGGCGCGTAACAGATTAACTGTTTGCGTTGACTCATTTAAGTGTACTTCAAACCAGTCTTCATCTTTCTCAATAGTATTAATGCGTAGGGCCTGAATAGTTTTTTTCTGTTCAACAATAGCCCAGTCTGCTGTAGCCAGTTCGGGAGCTTTTCCGGAAAAGCGTATTGAAGATTGGTTTGCCTGCCCTACTTTGGCTATCCGGGTATCCGGGTAATAAATCTGCTGTCCAAGGTTGGCCAGGATATATCTCATTGTCACGCCGGAAACTACTTCAGAGGTAATTGACACTGAGTGATGTTTTAGTTTTTTATCGATAAAAAACGTGTGACTGTTGTTAAAGTCATTGGGTAGCAGGTATAGAAAACTATTGCTGGCAAGTTTCGGATGTCTTTGACGAGTTAAAGTTCTTGCTCTGAATAGTTGTTCATTCTTTTTGACGGATGGAGTACTCTCATTAAATTGAAGATACCCTAATTCATTTTTTATAACCTTTCTAACCTGCCAGCCTAAAGAGGTTTTACCAAAAATAATTTCATTTTCACTGAGCACTCCTTTGTTATTGACTATGGCACTATTAATTCCATTGGGTAAGGGAGAGTCAACGAATGAGGGATGCAGGTAGAGTGTTGTATTGTGCTTAGTGAAGTTGTTTAAATATTTTCTGGATAAAAGTTTAAGTTTAATTCTGTTTTGAGAATCGCTTTGAATAGCTTTCACCTTTACCGCAACTGCTTCATTATCCGTAGCTAAAATTCCTTTATCACCGACACTGATATCTTCCTCAACTTTCGTTAATAAAAAGGATACTTCAATGGCTTTCTTTTTCTTTTTCTTTTTGGAAAAAATCAGTGGTTTGGGGTTCTTATTCCAGTCCTTCAGGTGAAGGTTGTTAATTAATGCATTGCCTTCCAGCTTTT
>Ga0066608_1001788_pt1 | contig 10472 bp, 10 predicted proteins | sample SaaInlV_DNA_135m_FD_60377 | JGI IMG/M metagenome (GOLD analysis project Ga0066608, IMG submission 60377) | Marine microbial communities from expanding oxygen minimum zones in the Saanich Inlet - SI075_LV_DNA_135m | ecosystem: Environmental > Aquatic > Marine > Unclassified | place: British... | reverse complement strand
TAATTGCGGGCCCCATGAGCTTAATTCCATATTCACCATTTGGAAATAGAGTTTTATCTTTGAATGGAATTATTATTTCTGCATTGGATTTATCAATCATATTTAGTGCCATCGTTCTTGTTACCATTTTTTATTATTTTTTCAATAAAACGAAGTGGGGCATCGCAATGCAGGCAACATCAGAAGATCCTGTGGCAGCACAACTCATGGGAATACCAGTTAAGCGTGTTTACGGTCTCGTTTGGATTTTTTCTGCACTTGTTGCCACCATAAGTGGAATCTTATTAGCACCTCGCATGTCTCTATTGGACACATCCATGGGGTTTCTAGGTTTAAAAGCATTTCCAGCTGCTGTTTTGGGTGGGTTTGGTTCTATTGCTGGTGCCATTGTTGGTGGTATTATTATGGGAGTCATAGAAACGATAAGTATGGGTACATTATCTTTCCATTTTAAATGGATAAAAGAAATGAATGATATTATTGTATGGATTGTATTGATTGCAGTTTTAATGGTTAAACCGGATGGTTTATTTGGTGAAGAAAAGGTAAAAAAGGTCTAATGAAGGGACGCTACGAAGACGAAAATCTATCCTGGATTCCACTATTAATTATTGGCATTTTTCTCATCCCGTTCATGCTGAAGGAAATTACCTTTAGTTATAAGTATTATTTATTCGTATTAAATATGGCTGGGATTTATATCATTTTAACAGTCGGACTTGATTTATTAAGTGGCTATACAGGACTTATATCATTGGGCCATTCATCCTTTTTAGCTATTGGAGCTTATACATCTGCAATTCTAGTTGACCAAATAGGGGTCCCTTTTATTTTGTCTCTAGTCATTTCTCCACTCGTCGTAGGTGTTTTTGGTTTTTTAATTGGGTTCCCTGCATTAAGAATTACAGGAATGTATCTTGGGTTAACCACTATGGGTTTTGGATTTATTGTTAAGCGACTTATTATTGCTTTAAGAGTATGGACACAAGGTGCGGGAGGATTAGAAGTATCACCACCAATGATCTTTGGTTATACATTTAATTCAGATTGGGATAATTATTTCCTCATATTCACTTTTGCTATTATTGCTGTAATAGTTGGTAGGCGAATTGGGAAGTCTAAAATTGGTCGTGCTTTTATGGCAATACGCGATTCTGAACAGGCCGCAGAAGCTACAGGTGTTCATTTAGCAAAATATAAAATGTTAGCTTTTTTCATTTCTGGATTATTTGCAGGATTTGCGGGAGCATTATTTGCCCATACAAGCCATTTTATATCTACAGATCATTTTGATATATTGTTATCCATATATTTTATAATTATGATTCTTGTTGGTGGTGTTAGTTCAATCTATGGAGCTGTTTTAGGTACACTCTTTATCGTTTTATTAGATTTTTTATTTGTACCTGAATTAAAAGATTTAATACATAGGGTTTTGAATATAGAAGGGGGTGATATTCAATCCCTCCTATTTGGATTAATTATGTTTTTATTTATCATATTTCAGCCTACTGGATTATATGGAATGTGGATAAAAATTAAAATATATTGGAAGCTGTTTCCTTTCAACCCAAAGAAAAGACTTATTTAATGAATAACCAAGGAGGTATCATGAAAAAAGCAACTGGATTATTTATCCTTATGGGACTTCTGGTCATGGGGTGCGGAAATCGCGCATCAGCACCAGGCGTTTCTGAAGATAAAATATTAATTGGAAATGTCCAGGATTTAAGTGGACCAATGAAAGAGCTAGGTGCGGTATTACCTGCCGGATCGAATCTTTATTTTCGTTATGTAAACGAAAATGGAGGAGTTCATGGTCGTCAAATAGAAATGAAAGTGGAAGATCATCAATACAATCCACAAAAAGCAGTTGCAGCTGCAAAAAAATTGATTGAAAAAGATCAAGTATTTTGTCTGTATCAAGTGATTGGGACTTCACCGTGTGAAGCAATTCGTCCCATTTTAGCTGAATCAGGCACGCCTCTTGTAGCGCCAGCAACTCAATCTGGATCAATGTCTGATATGTCTCGCGAGGCAGCAGATCTGATTTTCCATACGGATACGGGTTACGATATACAGACCCGAATCCTTGTAGACAATATTCTTTCTGATAATGTGAATGCAAAAATCGGCCTTATTTATCAAGATGATGATTATGGTGAAAATGTCTTGAAAGGTGCTGCTGTTGCAGAAGCTAATACAGGCATACCTATACAAAAAGAAGCTTACCAACGTGGAGCTACAGATTTTGCTGGTCAAGTAGCAAACTTAATGAAGGGTGGAGCGACTCATGTAATTATTGCTGGCGTTGTGAAAGAACCAATCATTGTTATGAAGACTGCAGCAGCTATGGGTTTTGGCCCTAAATTTTATGGGACTAGCCCAACAATGGATCACCGTATATCTTTGGCAGCAGGCCCAGCGGGAGAAGGATTTACTTCTGCTAATTTTGCTAGCTTGTGGAATTCAGATGCAGAATCTGCCGTCCTCTACCGTGACCTTTGTACAAAATATGAAGTACCTAAAGCTTATATGGGCATGTACCATTTTTATGGATTTATCACTGCTCAAGTTTTAGTAGAAGGATTAAAACGTGCTGGACAATATCCAACAAGAGAACGTCTTGTTAATGGATTGGAAACATTAAAAGATTGGGATGGTGGCGCATATCCACCTATTACTTATAGCCAAAATGATCATGCTGGGACAAAATCTGTGATTCTTGTCCAGGTAAAAGAAGGTGTGCAAACCGTTATAACAGATTGGGTTGAATAGGGAAATATTATATTGAATGAAGGCCTCGGGTAACTGGGGCCTTCTTAACCTTATGGCTAATCTTCATATTAATAATCTTCAAATGCAATTTTCAGGTGTTGTGGCACTAGATGATGTTTCCTTTAGCGTAAAACACGGGGAAATATTCTCTCTTATAGGATCAAACGGCTCAGGAAAATCTACGCTTTTTAATTGTATCAATGGATTCAATCGTCCTCAAAAAGGGACCATTGAATTTGATAATATTAATTTATTAACAAAGCAACCTCATGAAATTATTCAAAGTGGAATTGCTCGAACGTTTCAGAATATTCAAAATATCCCCTTTATGACAGTATTGGATAATATTTTACTTGGTGCGCATCATCGCATTGATTCTAAAGCAACTGTAAAAAGATGGTTGAGTCGAAACCAAAGAAAAGCTGAAGAAGCAATGGGATTGGAGATTTTAGACTTTTTAGGCATTGTGAATTATGAACAAAAATATATGACGGGTCAGCCTTATGGTATTCAAAAATTAACCGAAATAGCACGAGCGTTGGTAGGCAAACCAAAATTAATACTCATGGATGAACCCGCGGCTGGTATGAATGATCAGGAAACTCATGAAATAGCCAAAATAATTTCTGAAATAAGAGATGAATTGGGCATTACTGTTCTTGTTGTAGAACATGATATGAGTCTCGTCATGAGTATTTCAGATAGAGTTTGCGCCCTCGATTCTGGAAAAATATTAGCCATGGGTAAACCAGAAGATGTGAAAAAACATCCAGATGTAATTAAGGCATTCTTAGGAGATTCTGACGATGCTTAAACTAGTCGGTGTAGAAACATATTATGGAAAAGTAAAAGCTCTTCATGGCGTTTCTTTAGAAGTGAAGGAAGGTCAACTAGTGACTATTTTAGGTGCAAATGGAGCGGGAAAAACAACTATTTTAAAATCTATCAGTGGATTAGTCGAGCCTGAACAAGGTACGATTCATTTTGAAGGAAAACGTATCGATAGGCTTGATCCTGAAAAGATTGTTTCTATGGGGGTTGGACATGTTCCTGAATGGAGACGAATATTTCCAGAATTAACGGTTAAAGAAAATTTATTAATGGGCGGATTCCTCATAGAAGAAAAAGACCTATTACACAATCGTATGAAGGAAGCATTTCATCATTTCCCAATTTTAAAAAAACGAAAAGAACAAAAAGCAGGAACGATGAGTGGGGGAGAGCAACAAATGTTGGCCATTTCCCGTGCCCTCATGATTAAGCCCAAACTATTATTGTTAGATGAACCATCTTTGGGGTTATCTCCATTATTGGTTCAAGATATATTTGCTACCATAAAAGAATTACATAAATCTGGGGTTACCATATTACTTGTGGAACAAAATGTGAATCGTGCATTATCGATTGCAGATTATGGATATGTTTTAACAACAGGAAAAATTTTCTTAAGTGGAACGTATGAAGAATTATTAGATGAAGAAAAAGTACGTGAACAATATTTGGGAGAAGGTAAATATGTGAGACGATCTAAGTTATGGAGTGGCAGTTAATGGTTGATCTTACTACCTATAATACAGTCCCAAAATTATTTTGGTACCACGTAGAAAATAATGGGAAGAAAATATCCATATGGAGAAAAGAGAAAGGGTTGTGGGAATCCAAAACTTGGGCAGAATATGGTGATTATGTAAAAGATATAGCAAATGCACTACTCGATGCAGGAGTTCAACGTGGTGATAAAGTATCCATTATTAGTTTAACTCGATATGAGTGGGTTGTTGTTGATTTAGCTATCATGTCTATTGGTGCAGTTACTGCCCCAGTTTATCCATCAAATACAGAAGAACAAGTACAATACATTGTTGATCACAGCCAATCCAAATTTGTTTTTGGGGAAGACCAAGAACAATTAGATAAAATGACAGACATTTGGTCAAATTTACCAGACGTAGCACAAATGGTTGTTTTTGATAAATATTTACCAATAAATATAGATCGTGTAATGACCTTGGATTCTTTTCGGGAAAAAGGAAAAGCCTACGGAGAAAAAAATCCAAATGAATTGAAAAAAAGAATTCAAAATGGCGATCCGGAAGGCCTCATTAGTTTTATTTATACGTCTGGAACAACCGGTCATCCCAAAGCGGGTATGATTAATAGTCGAAATGTTCTAGCTGTTGTTAAACATTTACCTACGATTTATGGCATTTCAGAGAATGATACATCTATAGCTTATTTACCTTTGTCCCATATTGCAGAACGTGACCTAGGTCATTTTATGAAATTATGCTCTGGAAATATTACAATATTTGCAGAATCAATAGAAGATATGGCAGCCAATTTACGTCAGACAGGTCCCACAATTATGTTTGGAACACCACGCGTATTTGAAAAGTTTTATGCTCGAATTATTTCGGGTGTAAAGGATGCGACATGGTTACAAAAAACTATTTTTAATTGGGCAATAGAAATTGGGAAACAATACACTTATAAAAAAGATGACGGAGAATCACCTTCTCTATATTTAAAAGGGAAATATGCAATTGCCCATTTTCTTATTTTCCAAAAAATACACGATATTTTCGGGGGTAATATCCGATTCATGATTTCTGGCGCCGCACCTATTTCACCGAATATTATTCATTTTTTTCATTGGATTGGACTTGATATCTACGAAGTATATGGTATGACAGAAACAACTGGATTGATTTCAGCCAATCAAATGGGGAAGGCAAAAATTGGATCTGTTGGGCAAATTTATTTAGACACAGAAGTCAAGATTACTGAAGATGGTGAAATCTGTTCTCGGGGTCCACAAAATATATCTGGCTATTATCAAAATGAAGATGCTTCTAATGAATTATTGAAAAAAGATGATGAAGGAAACGAATGGCTTCATACTGGTGATGTGGGTCATATTGATGAAGATGGCTATTTATTCATCACTGATCGGAAAAAAGATTTAATTATAACAGCAGGGGGAAAAAATGTAGCTCCCCAAAATATAGAAAATTTGATGAAAACAAGTTCATATGTTTCTCAAGCAATGGTGTATGGAGATCGGAAGCCATACCTAACAATGCTCCTTACTTTGGATGAAGATGAAATTGTGAAATTTGCTCGAGATCGAAAAATATTATATCAAGATTTATCTGACTTATCCAAGAAACAGGAAGTAATAGAATTGCTTCATCATGAAATTTCTACTTTAAACAAAGAATTAGCTAGTTATGAGTCCATTAAGAAATTCCATATTCTTGAAGAAGAGTTAGATCAGGATAAAGATGAAGTAACACCCACAATGAAAGTAAAAAGAAAAGTTGTTATCGCCAATTATCAATCATGTATTGACCAAATGTATGCTGGTAAAAAAGTAGATTAATCAATTTTACCCTAGAGAAATACCTAATTTATTTTCTAATTCGATAAATGACTGTTTAAAATTATAAATCATACCCATTTTTGCGTCAATAGGTTGTAAACTGGATTGAACACTATTTAAGACGATGTGTTTCAATGTTTTTATATCAAATTGAAATGTGTCTACAATGTTTAAATATTCATCAGTTAGTGTTGTACCAAACATGGGAGGATCATCAGAATTAATAGTTATGCATAACCCTTCTTTTATTAATTGAGGTAAAGGATGTTTCTCAAATGATTTAGCAACTCCAAGTTTTACATTACTCGTTGGGCAAACTTCTAAAGGTATTTGATGATCTCTTAAGTATTGGACCAATTCAGGATCTTCTATACAACGAACACCATGACCAATACGTACGGCATGAAGAGCTTGTAATGATCCCCAAATACTTTTTGGACCTTCAGTTTCTCCTGCATGAGGGACACTGGCTAAATCAAATTTCTTTGCCCTACGAAAAATAGATTCAAATAATTTTGGCGGATATCCAATTTCTGGACCACCTAACCCTAGAGCAATTATTCCATTTTCCATATTACGAATCGCCCAATTGACTAATTCCATTCCATCATCTATAGCTGTTTTCTCACGCGACATATCAGGGATAAGCCTTAATGTTACGCCTAATTCTTTTTCAGCTTCAAATCGGGCTTTATTTATGGCTTTTAATTGATCGTCTAAGGACACTTTATGTCTATGGTCCAATGGGGTAAAGGTTACTTCAGAATATTGAATATTTTGTTGAGCTTGATTTTTTAAAAAATCTCTACTAATTAACTCGAAATCTTCCAGTGTTTGTAAACATTCGCCAATAATTCTATAAATATCAATAAAATGATCAAAATCTGTAAATGAATACCATTTTTCAATATCGTCTATAGTTGATACAGGGATGGGTACATTATTTTTTTCTGCAAGTTTAAGAAGTGTTTTTGGTCGAATAGATCCTTCTAAATGTACATGCAATTCTACCTTAGGCATTTCACGGATAAATGAATGAAGCATATTTATAAGTCTTTTCGGAAAAAGGTTTCACCTATTCTATTTTCATTTATATTGGATAATAAACCAATTTCTTGAAAGCCCATATGTTTATGCCAAGCTTGGGGCTTAGGTTCATTTTCCATGGATGAACTAATATAATAAGAATGGTCGTGCAACTTTAATACATCTTCTAGGAATGATAATAATTCTTTTCCAATTCCTTGTCTCTGGTATCGAGTTTTAACCATGATTAAAGATAAAAAAGGTAAGTGTCCCCACATAAATTCATATCGTATATGACCAACATGTTTCCCATCAACGATTGCTACCATAATGTGTCGAGATTGAATTTGATGCAATAACACTTCATCTTTTAATGGATGTTGCCAATGAAGATATTCATAGTCGGATTCTTCCGCAAATCGAACAGAAATATTCATGAGATTGATTAAACCGATACGAGTTTTATCATCCAGCGAGGAAGAAACCTAAAAATAGGTACAATAATATTCCATTGCCACGGAAGTATATATTTTCGCTTTCTTTTCTCAATAGCATTGGCAATTTTTCCAGCTGCTGTTTCAGAATCCATAAGAAATAACATTTTAAAAGTATGTCTGGCAGTCATTTCTGTAGCAATCCAACCAGGGGAGACGACGGTTGTAGAAATATTGTGGCGAGATAAACTATAATCCCAACTATCTCCTAAAAGACGAACAGCTGCTTTTGACCCAGAATAACCCCCATGACCAATTAAGCCACGTGTTCCTGCTATAGAACTAATAATACATATTTGACCAGATTTTTGTTCTTTCATGGATGGAATAAATGGAATAACTGTATTGGTTACTCCTAGTATATTGATGGATAAAATTTTATTAATGGTTGATGCATTTCCGGATGATAAGTTATCCGATCCACCCACACCTGCATTGGCAATTACCATATCAATGCGTTCTGCTTGTTCTAAAAAAGAACTAGTGGCTTTTTGAACATCTTCTTGATTGGCCACATCCAAAATGTAAGAGATAGGATTCCCACCTAATTCTTTTACTTTTTCTACTACTGCTTTCAGGCGATCTTCTCTGCGGGCCACTAGGCCAATGGTTGCACCTTTTTGTGCATAATAGTAAGCTAAAGATTCACCGATTCCACTACTTGCACCTGTAATAAATATGTTCATTGTGATTTTCCCGAAAATGTTTATATATAAATTTAAACTAGGAGTTCAATCATTCCGAGATTTGAAGTTCTATTATTTAAAAATAATGATCGATTGTAGGTTATGGTTTACTGGAGTTCAATACATTAATGTATATTTATTTAAGCAAATTTCAATCATAACTTGATAAAAATCTTTTTCCGATATAACCAAAATAATACAAGCCACCATCCGATTACATGAGTTATAGCAAAGAGGAGCGATCCATTTAAATCTCCAGCTATGGGTTGAAAAATAGTTTTATATAAATAACCATACCCTGATGTTAATTCCCCGTCTAAATTAAATTTAATTTTTAATATTGTTTTAGCCCAAAGGCCTGATCCTACAAAAATAAATAATGAATTTGTCCCAAATACTTCAAATATCCAGAATAGTTTTTTCCAAGATTTTGCATCAATAATAAATGTTAAGGCCGCTAAAACAAGAAAAGCTAATCCCCCCGTAAATAAAACATAAGTACTAGTCCAAAGAGCTTTATTAATGGGGAAAATGAATCCCCAAATCCAACCAATGGCAACCAAGGCCAATCCAAAAATGGACATTCGTTTCGCACTTTCAGAATACTTTTTTGTCGTTTGCAACATACCACCGGCAAGATAGCCTAACAATACAGTACTAATAGAAGGAAGTGTGCTTAAAATTCCTTCAGGATCAAAAGGGAGCCCTTTTCCATGCCATAAATGATTTTCACCAAAAAACCACATATCAAATGTGCGAATGACATTTGAATCAACACTATATGGATTCCCAGTGCCACCGAACCATAATAATCCCCAGTAAAATAAAAGGATTCCTGAAATGATTTGAATAATATGTTTAAAATTGAAATTGATAACAAGAATTGAGCTTATTCCATACGCTAGTGCAATTCGTTGTAAAACGCCCATAATTCTAAATGTAGACCAATCCCAATTTTGTCTTATAAAAGGGAAAGCATTTATTAATAATCCCGCAATAAATATGGAAACGGTTCGCCAGAACACATGCTTATAAAACTCTTTAGAATCATAATGATGCCAGCGAACAAATGCAAATCGCATAGAAGCACCCACAATGAATAAGAAAAAAGGAAATACAAGATCTGTTAATGTGCAGCCATGCCAACTTGCATGGAGGAGGGGAGAATAAACATGTGCCCAACTCCCAGGATTATTGACCAAAATCATGAGAGCGATGGTCATGCCACGAAAAACATCAATCGAATATATACGCCTTGGTTTAGTCATTCACATAGCCTGGTTAGTTCAATTTGGATAAGCTTCGATTCCATATTAGATAAAAACCAATTCCAGCTGCGCCAAATAGTAATACAGCATAACTATAATTGAGAAAAATTAAATTCCCAATTCCAAATGTAAGACCATAAATCATCATTACACCTGCAATCCATTGGATAAGAAATCCATGTGTCAATGGTTGTAATGTATGCTCAAATCCTTCAGAGATAGGAGACCACCATCCACCAGGTTGTACACGCTTATAAAAAGCATTTAAAGTTTCTTCAGATTCTGGCTCCGTTAACAATGTTGCAGTAACCCACGCAATAATCGCTAAAGGAACAATAATCATTAATTTATGATGGACTTGTAAAGACATACCAAAAAGAATGGGTGATGAACCGAATAATTCATATGTGTTCCCTGCAGCAATTGTTTGGCTCCAAGCTAATACTTCAAAAGATATTGTAATAATCATCGAAGTAGCCAATGCTGTTATTTCACTCCAAGCATTCACTCGCCACCAAAACCATCGCAAAATAAGAACAAGCCCAATTCCTGCACCCATGGCAAAAATGAATTCCCAAGCTTTAGAAATACTTTGCATTTTCATGGCTGTAAAAGCAGCTAAAACCATTAACACGACTGTAAATATTTTACCGACGAGAACGTAATGTTTTTCTGATTCATTCGGTTTGAAAAATCGTTTATAGATATCATTAATCATATAAGATGATCCCCAATTGAGATGGGTATCAATGGTGGACATAAATGCGGCTAGAAAGGAAACGATTAATATGCCCTTCATTCCAGGCCCAAGTAATGAATTCATAACTAGTGGATAACC
>Ga0066608_1001787_pt1 | contig 10476 bp, 7 predicted proteins | sample SaaInlV_DNA_135m_FD_60377 | JGI IMG/M metagenome (GOLD analysis project Ga0066608, IMG submission 60377) | Marine microbial communities from expanding oxygen minimum zones in the Saanich Inlet - SI075_LV_DNA_135m | ecosystem: Environmental > Aquatic > Marine > Unclassified | place: British... | reverse complement strand
AGCAGATCCTAACTTTGGTAAAGCCAAAGGTGCTTCTATGACCAAATTTGGTTATGGAGCATTTGATAATACTCCAAAGGGTACGCCAGAGTTACTAGATAAAATAGCAATGATTCCGCAGGTTACATTAGCGGCTATAGGTACTGCAGGGTACCAAATTGCAGACGACGGGTTTACAGAAAAGGCATTTGGAGACTGGTGGGAGCAATTAAAGGCTTACACAGAAGCTAGATGGAATAGATCAGAAATTACAGACTCAGATAGCGCATGGCAAGAAGCGAGTAGACAGACAGGAGACACTTCAGTTGCAGATAAGTTAGCTGAGATGAACCTTAAAGCTGAAGTAACTAATACTAAATTAGAAGCACTTGTACTAAACACTACTAAAACTGAGGTAGAGAAGCAAGCTGACCAAGCACAAGCAGACGCTAAAGCTAAAGGCGAAGGTAAAGGACTTGCAGTAGTTGTTAAAAACCCAGAGGCTATGAAGTCTAATGCTCAAGGGGACTCTGGATTTGGGTTCTCGGATGGGGGCAGTCAAGTAGACTTTGGTGATGGGACAATGTGGGATAAAGACGGAGTCGGAGACCTAAACAGTAGCGAATGGGGCACTGATATCGATTGGAATACTGTAGGTAACGCAGGAAGCGATAAAACTACTGGTGCAATCCTTAATATGGAACAATCTTTGGGCTCCACACTAAACAGCGGCTTTAGGGATTTAATTACTTCCGGTGAGATGAATGTTAAAAGCATGGGTCTAAACTTTGTAGGTATGATGGCTAACTCTGCAATGGGGGCAGCCGCAAGCGGATTATCTAGTGCTATTATGTCAGGGATTGGAGGAATGTTCTCTGGAGGCACAGCAGCAGCTAATGGTGCAGTATTTAAGGGAGGCTTCAAAGCATTTGCTAATGGAGGCATCGTAAGTAAACCCACTCTAGGATTGATTGGAGAAGGTAAAAGCAACGAAGCTATTGTTCCTTTACCTGATGGGCGTTCTATCCCAGTTATTGGAGATACAGGTAAGAAGCTTACTAACAACACTAATAACTTTGAGATTAACGTAACAGTAAATAGTGATGGAGAAGCAACTTCAGAAACCTCAGGAGATAATGGGGGAATGGAAGCTAAACAAGCCGAGTCTTTAGGAATACTAATGACTCAGGCTATTCAAACCGAACTTGTTATACAACAGAGACCTGGAGGAATTCTTAGCGAATACTAAATTATGGCAAATTTTAACACAGAAGTAAATATTAACCCGGATAGAGGGCAAAAAGTAGAGAACAAGCCTAGAGTTTTGAAGGCCGCCTACGGAGATGGCTATGAGCAACGTGTAGCCTCCGGTATAAATACTAGACTAGAACAGTGGAATTTAACCTGGAAGAACAGAACTGCAGCAGAGTCAAATAAGATAATGAAGTTCTTAGAGGACCAAGGAGCCGTTAGTGCTTTTGATTGGTACCCAACTGGGTATGATATAGCTAGTACTACTACTAGTGCTACTACTAAGAAACTAGTAGATACTTCTCAATACTTCACTAGTAAGTATTTAAATACTACTGTCACAGACTCTGGGGGAACTACTGCTACAGTAACTGCTATAGATAGTGCTACACAACTATCACTTTCTGCAGATATTTTATCAAGTGCTGAAACGTACACTATATACCCGTATAAGAAGTATGTATGCGATAAGTGGGGGGTAGTAGACAACCTAACAGGGGTTAGAACAGTAACTGCAACATTTAGACAAGTAATAGAACCATAGGAGACAAGTATGTCAAATAAAATAATCAGTGATATTAATGGATTAGAGCCTGGAGAGTTAGTAGACTTATATGAATTAGATATGTCTACAGGGCTTGCACCTGATTCATCTGATATATTTCGTTGGACTGCGGGGTATGATGCAACTATGCAGGAAATAGTATGGCAAGGCAATAAGTATGCCGCGCTGCCTATTGAAGCCACAGGTTTTGAATTTAGTGCGAATGGGGCACTTCCTAGACCTACGCTTACTGTAGCTAATATTACGTCTTTGTTATCTGGGGTTATGACTAGCTATGAGGACTTAATCGGAGCAAAAGTAACTAGAAAGAGAACTTTTGCTAAGTACTTAGACTCTTATTGTTACACTAGCGGGTACCCTGTAGGGGGCGTATGCACGGGGGAGTCGGGGGCAGACCCCAGTTTGAGCAAATCAGACTGTTTAGATGCTAACAAAAATGGGTCTGCAGGAACTTGGACTGTATATAACCAGTCAACTTGTGAAGCAGCAGATGGCCCAGGAATTTGGTACGCCAGTGCTTTAGCTGATGATACTGCTCACTTTTCAGATGAAATATGGTTTATAGACCGTAAGTCTGTAGAAGCTAATACTCATGTGCAGTTTGAATTAACCGCAGCTTTTGATGTACATGGAGTTAAACTACCCTCTAGGGTAGTAGTTTCTAACTCATGTCCTTGGAAGTATAAGGGAGTAGAGTGTGGGTACGCTGGGTCTAGTTACTGGGATACTAATAATAATTCTGTTTCTTCCTCTGCTGCTGATGTATGTTCTAAAACATTTACTTCTTGTGAATTACGATTCCCTGAAACTGTGGAGAGTCCTTTTGGGGGATTCCCAGGAGCTGGAGTCAAGATGGGCTCCGTACGATGAATGAGAAGACATTAGAGGACTTTAGAGAACATACTAAAAGTGAATTTCCTAGGGAAGCCTGTGGGTTTGTACTAGGAGTAGGGAAGAAAGAAAGGTACTTCCCTACTAGAAATATAGCAGAGCATCCGGAAGAGCATTTTATACTAGATCCCTTAAGCTATGCAGAAGCAGAAGATACAGGATCAATTTTAGGTATTTGCCACTCTCATCCTAATGATGGGTGCGAACCTTCTGAGGTAGATAAAGTAAGTTGCGAAGCTACTAATAAGCCTTGGCACATATTGAGCTGGCCTGGAAATAGACTATGCAGCTGGGAGCCTGAGGGGTACGAAGCTCCTATCTTAGGAAGAAGCTTTAGTTATGGAGTTTTAGATTGTTGTACTTTACTTAAAGATTATTTTAAAAAAGAACTAAATATCGATTTTACTTGTTACAGTGGTACAGATGGCTGGTGGGACAAAGGAGAGAACCGATATTTAGAAAACTATGAAGAACAAGGTTTTGTACGTATACTTGATGAAACAGATATTAGAAAATATGATGTCTTTTTAATAAAATTAGTTTCACCTGTACCAAACCATGCCGCAGTTTTTGTTGGCGAAGATAAAATTTTACATCATGTACACGGTAGGCTCTCTAATAAGGAACTTTACGGGGGGTACTGGAGGAAGCATACTACGCATCATTTAAGGCACAAATCACTATGTTAAAGAAGGTAAAGTTATATGGCGAACTAGCGGATAAGTACGGTAAAGACTGGAACTTAGATGTGACCTCACCCGCGGAAGCGATAAGAGCCTTGTGTGCTAATAATGCGGGTTTTAAAAGATTTTTACTGAACTCCGAAAAGAGAGGGGTAGGCTATAAAGTAGTAACTGGGGACAGATACATAGATAGTAATGCAGAGATACTTGAACCTTTTGGTAAGGGGGATATAAAAATAATACCTGTAGTATTAGGGGCAAAGTCTAAAATCGGAAAGATAATTGTAGGGGCTATTATGATATATTTAGCCTACCAATATGGGGTAGATTCTACAGGGGCTTTAACTACTATGGGCAGTATTGTTGCTAATGTAGGTATGAGTTTAATAATGTCAGGGGTTGCTGAAATGTTAGCACCCGACCCCAAAGGGCCTACTAGTGATGCTCTGCAGAAGGATAAGACTGGGCACGCATTTGATGGCCCTGCTAATACTATAAACCAAGGTGTTGCAATCCCAGTATGTTATGGGCAATTAATTATAGGCGGGGCAACAATTAGCTCTGGTATAATGACTGAAGATACGGACGGAACATAGTATGCTAAAGAAGATAAAATTATATGGGGAACTAGCAGAAAAATACGGTAAGGAATGGGAGTTTGATATAGAATCCCCTGCAGAAGCTATCAGAGCCTTAAAAGCTAATTTAGAAGGATTTGAACAATTTTTATCTACTTCACAATCTAGAAATATAGGGTACAAGATAGTGGCAGGTAGAGAATCTCTAGAAGCTGAGGAGCTTGTACTAAATACCTCTGCAGATACTATAAAGATAATTCCCGCTATATTAGGAGCAAAAAGTTCTTGGGGTAAGATAATAATTGGAGTTGTTATCATAGTTGTATCTTGTGTATACGCGAGTTGTGCAGGAGCAGGCTGGGGCTGGGGGCAGCTAGGATTAGCCATTGGTATGAACTTAGTAATGACGGGAGTAGCAGAGCTATTAGCTCCTTCCCCTCCTGCACTAGGTGATGAAGAATTTGCAGAGAAGACAGAGAACCATGGATTCGGAGGCCCCGAAAACACAGTTAATCAAGGTGTTGCAATCCCAGTATGTTATGGGCAATTAATAGTAGGTGGAGCATTGATAAGTGCTAGTATAACTACAGAACAGATACAAGGTTAGGAGACTAAATGAGCGATAATAATTGGATATCAGGATCAAAAGGGGGTTGCTTCCCTGGGGATACTTTAGTTAGTATACCTAATTCTTCAGTGCGCATAGACGAGCTGGAAGTGGGGGATAAGGTACTTAGTTTTGATTACAAGGGCGAATTGCATACCTCTAAAGTATTAAAAATACATAAACACGAAGAGTTTGAGGTATCTAGGTACACATATTGGGGCGGTAGACACTTAGATGCTACGCCTAACCACTGGGTACTTAATCAGTTTAATGCCTTTGTAGAGATAGGTAGCCTAGGGTTTGATGATTGTTTAACTGATGAGAATGGACACTTACGCCCTTTAATAGGGGTGGAAAAGTTAGAGCCTACTACTGTTTACAATCTAACCGTGGAAAACCAACATACTTTTATAGCAGGCAACATACGAGTACACAATGCTGGCCTTGGCGCTGGTAATATTCAAGGTAGTAAAGGTGGGGGCGGTAAAGGAGGAGGAGGCGGCGCCTCCGCTCCTTCCGAGGATGATAATACGTTATTCTCAGAGTCCACTGCTAGATTGATCGATTTAGTATCCGAGGGAGAAATTGGAGGGCTAATTAATGCTAAACAGTCTATATTTTTAAATGAGACTCCTCTACAAGATGGAGCTGGGGCTGAAAACTTTGATGACGTAGTGTATAACACTAGACCGGGTACGAATTCACAGTCTTACATCGCAGGGTTCCCTAGTGCGGAAACTGAAATGGTTGTCAATCAGAAAGTTGAAAAAGGTGCTCCAGGCCCTGTAATTACTACTATATATAGTACTAGCCTTGATGCAGTAAGAGTAACACTATTTACTCCTAGATTAACTTATCAAGATACTAAAGGTAGCCTGCATGGCTCGAAAGTAGAATTTAAAATATATTTAGAAAAAGATAATAATGGAAGTTGGACAGAATTAGTATCGTCCTCTTTTGATGGTAAAACTACTTCTAGATATGAAAGGGCTTTTAGAATTGAAATTCCTGATTCTTGGAAGTCTTCTGGGTTTACCCAGATTGCGATTAAAGTAGAAAGAGTGACAGAGGATGCTGCAGACGCCCAAACCAACAATGATATACATTTTGGTACTTATACAAAAATAATAGACAATAAACTTAGGTACCCTAATAGCGCTTTGATGGCTATTCAGATAAATGCTAAACAATTTAATAGTATCCCTAAAAGAGGCTACGAAATTAAAGGGTTGAAAATAAAAGTGCCTAGTAACTATACTCCATATGACCAAGGACATTGTTCTTTATCAGGGTATAGACGTAAAGATAGGTGTGAGCAAGCAGGGGGAAGTTGGACAGGAACTACAGTAGGGACTACTCTATATTCAGGAGCCTGGGATGGTACATTTACTACTGCTTGGACAAGTAACCCTGCTTGGGTACTATATGATTTATGTACTGATGACAGATATGGACTAGGAAAGTGGCTGGATACTAATCAGTTGGATAAATGGTCCCTATACGAGATAGGAAGATATTGTGATGCAGTAGATAGTAGTGGTAACTTTGCAGGAGTTAGTGATGGCTGGGGCAATATGGAGGCAAGGTTCTCTTGTAACCTATATTTACAAGGCAGAGAAGAAGCCTATAAAATACTAAATGATATCGCCTCAATTTTTAGAGGTATGATATACTGGCAACAGGGGCAGGTTTCTGCAATTCAAGACTCTCCTAAAGAGGCAGTGATGTCTTTTAGTAGTGCGAATGTATTAGATAAAAGTTTCACATATGAAGGCTCTTCTAGAAAACAAAGACATAATGTAGCGTACGTTACTTGGAATGACCCAGATGACTACTATAGACAGCACGTAGAATACGTAGAAGATGCCGAAGGTATAGTAAATGCTAACAACCAAATATTTTCTAAGGACGTTAGAGCGGTAGGTTGTACCTCACAAGGACAAGCTAATAGAGTCGGCAGATGGCTACTATATACTGAAAGATATGAGACGGAAGTAGTTAACTTTAAAACTGGGCTAGACGGCGCAGCAATAAGACCGGGAGACCTAATAAAAATAGCGGATCCAGGCCGGGCAGGAGTAAGGTACGGAGGAAGAATTGCATCTAGTAGTACTACTACAGTTGTTAAACTAGACGCACCTACCCCTGTAGTATCTGGTAACACATATAAACTATCCATAATGAATACGGAGCAGGCGTGTGTAAGATCAGGAGTTAAGCAAGCAGAAGCTACTCAATCAGCATGTTTAAATGCACACGGCTCTAATGAGTGGAAGCCATACATATGGACTGAAACAAAGGATGTATCTACAATTAGTACTACAGAAGATGTATCGGAGCTTACAGTAACTTCTGCATTTTCTAATACCCCTACTACCCCCTATCTGTGGGTGTTAGAAGAGGTAGGAACTGTAGAAGCCCAAGACTTTAGAGTACTATATGTTAAAGAGGCAGAGCCTAGTGTAGTAGATGTATCTGCTCTAAAGTACCATGGCGCTAAGTTTGGTTACATAGAGCAAAATTTGTCTTTTTCACAAAAGAGTACAAGCAACTTACCCGACCCTAGTGGCGCAGTACCTGAACCTTCTAACTTAGTTATTAGCGAAGAACTATATATAGATTCTATGAGGAATATTAAGAACAGAGCCACTTTTAGCTGGGAAGCACCTAAAACTCCTGGGACCTCTACTACTTACCCTTATGTAGCCTCTTATTATGTAGAGTGGAGACGTAAATCTCCCGCAATTACTAATTGGAGCTCTATGGGGGAAACTACCTCACAGGGCATTACTATTGATGATGCCCCAGCAGGAGTGCTAGAGTTTCGAGTTAAAACAAGGAGAATTTTCTAATGTTATACTCACCTTATGCATCTTTAGAGCAGGAAATTTATGGTAAGTTAGTGCCGCCGAATGACGTTACTGGGTTTCAGATGGTTGCTCAAGGAGATAGGGCTTACTTGTCTTGGACTAAAGTGGCTGACTTAGACGTATCTACAGGAGGGTATTACTGGTTAAGATATACTAGTAAAACAAGTGGGGTAACTTGGTCTGATGCTACAGATATTACTAAAAGTATACCAGGGGCTACTGATACCTATTTTGCACCTCTTATGTCTGGCACCTACTTATTAAAAGCTTTAGACTCTTCTGGAAATGAGTCTACCAATTCGGTTCAAATCAGATCCAATGTAGCAGATATCTTGGACCTAAATGCGGTGTACACGTCTACACAGCATCCAACCTTTGGTAGTAGTACAGCGGATAAAGGTATAAATGATAGTAATACTACAGGTATATTATACGATAGTGTTAATAATGTAATACAGCTAAGTGCCTCTAGTATAGGCAGCGGCACCCATGATGCCTACTACGTGACAGGTACTCATGAAGATGACGTTATATCTTCAGGTACCCACGACGAGAACATAGCTTCTGGAACTCACGACAGTTTTGGAACAGGAACACACGATGACGTTAGATCCACAGGCACGCATAACGCTATACTGAACGCAGGCAGTACCGAATTAGAGAACAATAATTTTTTAGATACTTCACTAGGTAACTGGGATAGTAGAAGTGGTAGTTTTGATGATATACTACATACTACTAATAAATTAGACGATGACAACGCATCCTTTGATGCGAGTTGGTTAAATAACATTATACGAAATACTACAGATAATACTACTGCAACTGTTACCTCCGTAGATAGCAGTACCGTACTAACCCTTAGTTCCGATCTGTTTGACAGTATAAGTGGGGATGCATATAGGTTAGAAACTAAAGCGGACCAGGTAAGGGATACATCTGCTAGTTTTACTGCTGCAGATGTAGGTAGAACAATACGTAACAATACAGATGGAGGAACTGCTACTATATCTACCGTAGACAGTAGCAACTTGATTACGATATCCTCAGCCCTTTTCCAGAATGATCATGGGGATACATGGGAGATAGAAGCAGGTCCTAATGTATTGAGGGACACCGGCGCAAGCTTTACTTCTGCGCTAGTAGGTAGAACGGTACGAAACACTAATGACTCCACTACTGCAACTGTATCCAGCTTTACTAGTTCTACTGAACTAGTGCTATCTTCAGGTATTTTTGATAATAAAAATACTCACTCCTACGATATAGAGGCAGGAAGCTCCAATTTATATGATAGTACAGGAAGCTTCACTTCTAGCATGGTAGGTAACATAGTAAAAAATACTACTAGGAGCACTCAGGCTACAGTTAGTTCCTACACTAGTGCTAACGAGGTTGTATTATCTTCTGGTATTTTTGATAATAAAGAAGGGGATAGCTACACTATAAATAATGAATTAAGCAGGCTAAGGGACACAGGAGCTTCGTTTACTTCAGCTCTAGTTGGAAGAACTGTGCGAAATACTAATGACGCCACTACCGCAACTGTTAGTGCATTTGTAGACGTAAATAATATTACTCTAAGCTCGGGGATATTTGACGATAAAGACGGGCATACGTATGAAATGGAGCCAGGGTATGATAGATTATACGACCCCTCAGCTTCCTTTACTGATGAATTAATAGGTAAAGTAGTTCATAATACCACAGATAATACTACTGCCACCGTTAGTTCTAGGGTTGATGGCACAGAACTAGTATTATCTTCGGGTATTTTTGACAATCAAGACGGAGAGGGGTATAAAGTAGAAGTACCGAATAGTGTGCTTAGAGACACAGGAGGCTCTTTTGATTCCTCAGTTCTATATAAGATAATAAGAAATACTGTTACAGGAGTGACAGCTAATATCGTATCCGTAGATGATAGTAATAACTTAACTTTGGATGCAAATATCTTTGGGCAAACTGACGGCACTAACTATATTATAGACGGGGACTTGGCCTCTGTAGGGTACTATTATTTTGATGACCAGTCTATAGACTTAGGGCAGGTGTATACTAGCAGATTAACAGCTAATTTTGCTAGTACCTCTTTTACTACCCAGGACTTATTTGACTTTGAGTCCGGCAATTTTGACGTTAGATCGGGTCTTTTTGATGGTACGGACATTTCAGATACTAATTCTATACTACAAGTACGTAGTACCGCAGACGACCCTTCTGGCACCCCTACTTGGGGTAACTGGACCAATTTTTTCATAGGAGACTATGTAGCTAGAGGGTTTGAGTTTAGAGTTAAACTGTCAAGTAGTAACCCTACCCATAACGTGAAGGTTTCTAGTTTAAGTACTACTATAGATATGCCTGATACTATTAAGAGACAAGCAGGAATCCAAAGTGATTCAGGCACTAATAACGGTACTAAAGTGGTTACCTATACGGTACCGTTTAAGACCGCCCCTACAGTAGGGATAACTATGATGAATGCTAATAATAAGATTTATCACAATATAACCAGTAGTACTGCTTTAGGCTTTACTATTACTTTTTATGACAACAACACTAGCCAAGCGTCCCAACAAACGTTTAACTGGCTAAGCTCAGGATATTAAATTATGGCAACACACGATTACAACATTTCAAACCAAGCATTTCCAGCAACTAGAGCTGATATTAATGATGCATTAGCAGCTATTAAAAGCTCTAACAGTGGAGCAGCGGCACCTACTACTTCTTTAGTAGCTGGGCAACTTTTTTATGATACTTCTAATAGTAAATTGCAGCTGTACAATGGTAGCTCTTTTGTAGACGTATCTATAGGGGGAGGGTCTGTAGGGCTGGATAGTACAGATTATATTTCTTGGACTAATAATACTAGAACTGACTTTTATGTTAATGGAGCTAATAAGTTTAGAATGGAGTTAGACGGGGATTTTCACGCTGATGGCGATGTTGTCGCATACTCAACTACTATCTCTGATGAACGTTTAAAAACCGGTATTTCTACGGTAAGTAACGCTTTAGAAAAAGTTTCACAACTTAACGGAGTGGA
>Ga0066608_1001786_pt1 | contig 10476 bp, 9 predicted proteins | sample SaaInlV_DNA_135m_FD_60377 | JGI IMG/M metagenome (GOLD analysis project Ga0066608, IMG submission 60377) | Marine microbial communities from expanding oxygen minimum zones in the Saanich Inlet - SI075_LV_DNA_135m | ecosystem: Environmental > Aquatic > Marine > Unclassified | place: British... | reverse complement strand
AATGCTGATTTAATTGAAGCAGCTATATCACCAAAGACTAAGGCAATTATGCTTGCACACACATTGGGAAATCCATACAATTTAGAAAAGGTTAAGGCACTATGCGATAAATATAACCTTTGGCTGGTTGAAGATTGCTGTGACGCATTAGGTGCAGAATATAACGGACAGCATGTAGGTACATTTGGTGATATTGCCACTTGTAGTTTTTACCCAGCACACCACATCACTATGGGCGAAGGTGGTGCTGTATTTACTAATAATTCAGAATTGATAACGATTGCTGAGTCGTTTAGAGACTGGGGCAGGGATTGTTATTGCGATCCAGGCTGCGACAATACTTGTGAAAAACGATTTGAGCAAAAATTAGGCGGTTTACCGCAAGGATACGATCATAAATACACTTATTCACACCTTGGTTACAATCTAAAAATCAGCGATATGCAGGCAGCTTGTGGATTGGCGCAATTAAAACGCTTACCTGAGTTTATTAAAAAACGAAATACGAATTTTGATTATTTAAGTGATAGGTTGTCAACACTTACAGATTTTATTGAATTAACTAAACCAACAGAGAAGTCAACACCATCATGGTTCGGATTCCCAATTACAGTAAAAGATACTGCAGGCATAAAAAGAGTGGACTTAATTAAATATCTAGACCAAAATAAGATTGGAACGCGTTTGTTATTCGCTGGAAATCTAACTAGGCAGCCGTACTTTAAAGATATTGAGTTTAGAGTTTCTGGTAATTTGGTAAATACCGATATCACTATGAACCAAACGTTATGGATGGGTATTTATCCTGGGATAGATACAGAGCATATGGATTTTGTTGCTGAAAAAATGGAAGAATTTTTTGGAATAGGTTCTTAGGTATGAATACACAGGATTTGGCTAGGAATATTCGTATTGATGCTGTTAACATGGTTAATAAAGGTGGTAGTTCGCATATAGGTTCTGTACTTTCTATTGTCGATATCCTGGCTGTCTTGTATGGAAAAATTATGAACTATGATATTAAGAATCCAAAATTAGAGACACGAGATAGGTTTATATTAAGTAAGGGTCATGCTGGCGCAGGAGTCTACGCTACCTTGGCTGAAGTTGGATTCTTTAATAAATCAGAGTTATTGCATCACTACCAAGATGGATCAAAGTTTAGTGGTCATGTGTCACATAAAGGCATAGCTGGTGTGGAATTTTCAACAGGAGCGCTAGGGCATGGCCTTCCTGTTGGGTCTGGTATGGCATTAAGAGCCAAATTAGATAATTTGAGTTACAGAGTATTTGTCGTATTGGGCGATGGTGAGTTAGATGAAGGATCTAATTGGGAGTCATTTATGTTCGCAGCCCATAAAAATTTAAATAATTTGCATGTGATTATAGATAGAAATAATCTACAAAGCATGGACACAACAGAAAATACGCTTGCTTTAGAGCCCTTGGCAGAAAAAATTAGATCGTTCGGATGGTTGGTCAAGGTGTTAGACGGCCACGATCATGCAGCTCTTGGTGAAGCGCTGGCAATGAATCATGAACGGCCATTATGCATAATAGCAAATACAGTAAAAGGAAAGGGTGTCTCATACATGGAAAATAGTATTGAATGGCACTACAAGACACCAAAAAATAGTCAGTTTCAACAAGCAATTATCGAATTAAAAACAAAATAGTAATATGCGAGATTCAATGATGAAAGCTCTATTTGAGCTTGCCAATGTAAATAAGGATGTTATATTAATTACCGGCGATTTAGGGTTTGGTGTTTTTGAAGATTTTGCTAAACAATTTCCCAATCAATTTATCAATATAGGTATTGCCGAACAGAATATGATCGGTGTTGCTTCAGGTTTGGCTCTGGAAGGTAAGATAATTTTTGTATACTCTATTGGAAACTTCCCCACTCTTAGGTGTTTAGAACAAATAAGAAATGACGCTTGCTATCATAGTTTGAATATAAATATATTGTCCATGGGTGCTGGATTCAGTTATGGCGCTTTAGGAATGTCACATCATGCAACAGAAGATATTGCAATCATGAGAGCACTTCCAGAAACGACAGTGATATCCCCTTCAACAGCAGATGAAGTGTATTTTGCCACTATTGATTTAGCAAGTCGTAAAGGTGTTGGTTATCTACGTCTTGATAAGAGCAAGGTAAAGAATGTAAAAACGGGAAGAGAAAATTTTAAAATAGGACTGGGTAACATATTAAGAGATGGTACGGATTACACGATTATTGTATGTGGTGGTATAGCTGAAGAGGCTTTACTTGCAGCAAAAGATTTGCAAGATAAGAATATTAGTTGCAAAGTTATAAGTATGCATACCATCAAACCAATAGACAGTTTATTAATTGAAAAATGCGTGAAAGAGACAAAAGGAATTATTACTATAGAGGAGGGAAATACTACAGGAGGCCTTGGTTCTGCAGTTCTTGAGGCCTGTTCAGAAGTGCATGTATTTCCAAAAAAAATGAAAATGTTAGGTATTAGAGATGAATATATTTCAGTGGTCGGATCTCAAGAGTACTTAAGGGATTCTATTGGTTTATCAAAAAAATCTTTAGTGAGCTCAATACTAGAATTAGATTCATTGTTAATGCAATGATTCTAGAGGTAACTAGTACAATAGTATAGGATGTAATTTATGACAATGTCAAAACATGATGTTTATAATAATTCAGTAATTGAAAACTTTAAATTTTTAAAAGAAACAGATAATATAAAAAAATCTTATCTAAACTCAATCCCTCTCACACGTGGCATGTTTCTCTTGCCTGTATCTCGAATGCATTTAAAAGATAACAATCTTATAGAATTGTTAACTAGCTGGAGAAATGAAAATGTCCATGTTTATCCAACGCAATTTGTAGCAACAACCAGTGGAACAAGAAAATGGATGGAGCATAACTTACTAAATGTGTTAGATCGAATTTTATTTTTAGTTGTTGATGATACGGGTCAAGCAATAGGGCATATAGGCTTTAATAATTGCATAAATTCTGATATGGATTTTGAAATTGACAATGTAATTCGTGGGAAATCTACAGAAAAAAGTAGAGGCATTTTCTCGGAGGCCCTGAAAGTAATGATTGAATGGGCTAGAAAACTCATGACTATCGAATCATTTTCTTTAAGGGTAATGAATGATAATTATAAAGCCATTTCATTTTATAAAAAAAATGGCTTTATTGAGTATAGCGAAATAGCCTTAATTAAGACGCTAGAAGAAGGAGTTGTAAATTATAAACAAGTGATTAATGCCAATAGTCCGGATAAAGTTCTTTTGAAGATGACATTAAATTTAGAAGAATCAAATATGGGAAGCCAGATGATTTTAACTGCAGGCCCCTCCATTTCTCAGAAGGAATATGTCTATGCATATGATGCGGTAGAAAATGGATGGAATAGTAATTGGTCTGGGTACCTATCTAAGTTTGAAAGTGAATTTGCTAAATATATTGGAGTTAAATATGCAATAGCAACTTCAAGCTGCACTGGAGCCCTTCAAATTGCATTAATGGCATTAGATATTGGCCCAGGTGATGAAGTAATTGTTCCCGATCAGACGTGGGTGGCTACAGCAAAAGCAGTGACTTATGTTGGTGCAACCCCAATTTTTGCAGATATTGAATTTGATACTTGGAGTCTGAGTGGTGTATCAGTTGAAAGTTTAATTACCTCACGCACTAAGGCAATTATACCTGTCCATATGTACGGTCATCCAACAAGGATGGATGAAATTGTTGATTTGGCCACTAAGTACAATTTGAAAATTGTTGAGGATGCTGCACCAGCTATCGGTGCTGAGTGGAAAGGTAAACGATGTGGAAGTTTTGGACATTTTGCTGGTTTTAGCTTTCAGGGGGCAAAATTAATGGTAACTGGTGAAGGGGGAATGCTGGTAACAAATGATAAGGTCTTGTATGAAAGAGCGTATAAGATTTCTGACCAGGGTCGGAATCCGTCTAAGGTTTTTTGGATTGATGAAAAAGGCGTAAAGTTTAAAATGTCAAATGTACAAGCCGCAGTTGGACTGGCTCAATTAGAGAGGATTAATGAGCTTATTGAATTTAAAAGGCGTATTTTTTCATGGTACAAAGAAGGTTTGAAGGATATACCTTATATTTCACTCAACGAGGAGGTAGAACATGCAAGAAGTATTTATTGGATGTCCTCTATACTTTTGAATAAGACATCCCCAATCTCGAGAAATGACTTAATAATAGCTTTAAGTCGTATGAATATTGATTCTAGGCCAGTTTTTCCTGCAATTAGTCAATATCCAATTTGGGCTGAAAAAAATGACGCACAACCAATAGCGAAATTTATTGGAGATAATGGAATAAATCTACCAAGTGGTGTTTGTCTAAAAAGAGAGGAAGTTCAGTATATTTGTAAACAAATTAGGATTATTTTTAGTGCTTAGCTTGGTTATACGATGATTTTGTCAAAAAATAGATTATATTTATTTACTACTGTATTTTTTTTATCATTATTAACATCAATAAGAATATTTGGTGTGGATAGGGATTACTATAATTACGAAAAATTTTATGAAAAAATTTCAATTGGAGGATACAGTAGTCGTTTTGAACCGGGATTTGAATTAGTGGCGAATTTATTCAAAATTTTAGCCGGCTTAGATTCATTTACATTATTTTTATTTTTTATTGCCTTTGTGTCACTGTACCTAAAGTTCTCAATTCTATCGAATATAAGGCATTATTCATTATTAATATTAATATATATTATGTTGATTTTGACTTTGCATGAAATGATGCAAATCAGAATTGCTTTAGCAACTGGAATTATGTATTGGGCTTTATATAAGTCCACTCATTTTAATATAGGCTTTCTGAAAAGAGTTGTATTGATAGGGGCCGGAGTTTCAATGCATTATAGTGTGATTATTCTGGCACCATTTATACTTTTTGACCAGATATTTTATAAACACTCACGAGTGTTAATTGCATTGTTTATTGCTATAATTTTTCCTGTATTTATCAACTTAACTATAAGTATTGCAGCAGATTTTTTACCAATGGTTCGACATTACCTTATGCAAATTGGAGAAGGTATTAATACAGATATAAATCTATTCTCTTCAAGAAATATAATACTTTCAACAATATTATTTATAGGGCTATTGAATTTTAAATATATCCCTAAAGAAAAATTACTGTGGCTATATGTATCTATTGCGGGAATGGGGGTCTGGTATGCGTTTCTTTGGCTGCCAGTTTTTGCACATCGATTTTTAGAAATAACAATTTTTTCATATTTGGTGTGGGTACCTTCATTGCCAAAAATATCAAGAATTATTTCATTAGGATTGTTATGTATATTGGCTGTTTATTTTCTTTATAGGGCGCTTTTTATTAGTCCATTTTTTTCTTAATTTTTACAGGTATTTTATTATGTCTAAACTAATTTTTTACAATGTAGATACTGATAATTACAGTATAGATAATGATGTATTTGATACAATAGAATTGCAAAAAAACTATCAAAATAATACTCCATTTCCTCATGTGGTCATATCGAGCGCCATTGACCAAGCCATACTAAATGATATAGCTGAAGAGGTTAATAATTTTCAGCCCAAAGTACAAAAGAAATTTTATGGTTCAATAAAAAAATTTAGTGAGTCAAAAATAGACATCCTACCTAGAAAAACGCAAAAACTTTTGGCTTTTTTAAATTCTGATGAGTTTTTGCAAGGAATTACAAGAATAACAGGAGTAGAAGGTCTTATTCCTGATCCGAGTTACGAAGGTGGGGGTGTTCATAAAACGTATAAAGGTGGCTTCCTGAAGATTCATACAGACTTTAATTGGAATTCTAAGTTAAAGGCTTATAGGAGAATAAACGTAATTATCTATCTAAATAAGGACTGGAAAGATATTTGGGGTGGGGGGTGTGAACTTTGGTTGTATGATAGAGAAACAGAAGTAAAAGAAGTAAAGCCACTATTTAATAATTTAATAATTTTTGATACCAATGATTTTACTTTTCATGGTCACCCATTCCCATTGAAATGTCCAAAGGACCGCTCAAGAAATTCAATTGCAGTTTATTATTATACAAAGCACAAAGATTCTAATTATCATAAAAGAAAAAGCGAGGAAACTACATATGCTGAAACAAGAAGTTCTCATATCAATATGAGTTTATTTGATAAACTAAAAATAATTACCCCTTTAGTCATTAAAAAACTAGTTACAAAAAAAGAATGATTGATATAGTTATAGTTAACTGGAACGGGGGTGGCTTTATTAAAGATTGCATTGACTCAATTAATTACAATAGTGACCGGGTAGTTGGAAAAATTATTATTGTGGACAATAATTCTAGTGATGGATCAGAATATGAAGTGGAAAACCTTCCAAATGTACATTTAATTAGATTGGAGGATAATTATGGATTTTCTAGAGCATGTAATATTGGTGCAACTAAGTCTGATAATAAGTATTTACTATTTCTTAACCCGGACACCATTGTTTATCCAGGAACCTTAAAAAGAGTCTTCTTATTTATGGAGGCTAAAAAAAATTCAAATATAGCTATTTGTGGTATCCAGCAAAGAGACCGAGATGGATGCATCTCTCGACATAGTAACAGATGCCCTTCTTTGTCTAGCTTTTTTTATAAAACCATAGGCTTATCTTTAATCTTTCATAAACTCGGCCATGTAATGAAAGAATGGAGTCATACCGATTCAAGAAAAGTTGACCATATTATTGGCTCATTTTATTTCATACGTAGAAATATATTTAATGAACTACAAGGGTTTGATGAGCGTTTTTTTATGTATCTTGAGGATCTTGATCTATCATGTAGAGTAAAAAAAATAGGGTTGAGTTCTATGTACTTATCAGATGTTTACATTGAACATTTTTGCGGCGGATCCTCTCAACAAGTAAAGTCTCATAGACTTTTCTATTCTTTGCGTAGTCGCTTGCTATATATTGAAAAGTATTTTGGTAGATTGGGTTTTTTCATGATATTATCAGGAGTACTTACTATTGAGTTGTTGCTTAGACTTATTAAAGCTTTATTTAGTTTCTCATTGGCATCTGTGAGAGAGGTTTTACTAGGCTATGGGAAATTGGTGAAATGGATTTTCAAATCACAAATTTTTTTTAACCTAAAGTGAAGATTTTATCTTTAACTAAATATGGAAAATTAGGGGCATCATCCCGTCTAAGGACTTTACAGTATCTAGCCTTGTTAGAGAAGAAAGGTATCGATGTATCATCCCATGCTTTAATTTCCGATAAGGCATTATTATTACGTTATAAATTAGGTTGTTATTCTCCTGTTTCTCTTATTTTTTTCTATATTAAAAGAATTAAGACGTTAATTTTTAAGAAATCATTTGATTTAGTATGGATCGAAAAGGAGGCTTTTCCTTGGTTTCCAGTTTGGATTGAATTGCTATTATTAAGGGGTAAACCTTTTATTTTAGATTATGATGATGCTACTTTTCATAATTATGATCAAAATAGTAACAAAATTTTAAGGTATTTTTTCCATGATAGGCTTGACAGATTGATGGCTAAATCATCTTTGGTTGTTTGTGGAAATTTGTATTTACAAAAACGAGCTTTAACCTCTGGTGCATCAAATACGGTTATTTTGCCTACTGTAGTTAATTTAGATAAATATCCAGTTAAAGAGTATATTGATTTTACATTGATAGACTATGTTAATTACCAATGTAAAATAGTGTGGATAGGCTCGCCATCAACGCAGCACTATCTGGAGTTAATCAAAGGTCCGTTGCAAGTTCTTTCAAGAAAATATAATTTTATTTTAAGGGTGATTGGCTCAGATGAGCTCAAAATTTCTTCAGTAAATATAGAAATAATTCCATGGACAGAAGAGGCAGAATCGAAGTTAATTAGAGATTGTGATATTGGGATAATGCCGTTACTTAACACGTCATGGGAAAAAGGTAAATGTGGATATAAACTTATACAATATATGGCCTCTGGATTGCCGGTTGTTGCATCACCTATTGGTGTAAATCAAGATATTATTTGTCATGGTAAAAATGGATTTCTTGCAAATAATGAGAATGAGTGGGTTGCGTCATTGGATAATTTATTAGGTAATTCAGGCCTAAGGTCCGAAATGGGTTTATGTGGACGTCAGGACGTAGTTGAAAAATATTCATTAACAATTGCAGCGCCAAATTTAATTAATAATTTTAGAAAAGTGTATGAAGAAAGTAATGAGGAGAGATGATGCGAATTAAGGAAATTTTGCCGTGGAGATTGAAAATGTTGTTGAAAATTATTCTTTCACGTATTCCTCTGCGATATACATTTTGGCAGAAAATTGGATTGTTCCGCCATGGGAAGATGGACCAGGCAACATATGTAGAAAACAACTTTAATGAATACTGTTCTATTGCAAAGTTAAATCATCAAGATTTAAAGGGAAAAACTGTATTAGAATTAGGGCCTGGAGATAGTATTGGCACAGCATTGGTAGCATCAAGTTATGGGGCGAAGACAATATTGATAGATGTTGGTAGTTATGCCGTTGAAGATGTGTCAGTTTACCAATTGTTAGCAAATGAATTGAGGTCTAAAGGGGTTAATGTACCAAATATAGATGCAGCTCAGTCATTAGATGAGGTTCTTAATATATGTAATGCTCAGTATTTCACTAACGGTTTGGAGAGTTTTTATAGTTTGCAAGATAATTCTGTAGATATGATCGTATCCCAAGCTGTGCTTGAGCACATCCGCAAAGATGAGTTTCTTGTTATAATGCAAGAGTGTCAAAGGATTATGAGCGAGAATGGTGTTTCTGTTCATACGATTGATTTAAAAGACCACTTAAGTAAAGCATTGAATAATTTGAGATTCCATCATAATTTTTGGGAGTCTGAATTTATCTCTAGTTCCGGTTTCTATACAAATAGAATAAGGTATTCAAAGATGTTAGAAATTTTTGAACATGCTGGATTTTCTATGAGCATTATTAGTAAAAATACATGGGATGAATTGCCGACCCCTAGAAAGCGTATTGCTCATCCATTTAATTTATTGACCGATGATGAGCTGTGTGTATCAGAGTTTACGGTTTTGTTAAATCATGCAAAATTATAGTAGACATTTAAGTTATAAATATGAATAAATTAAATGATTCCTGTATTGTAATTGCAGCAAATACATCGTGGAACCTATACAATTTTAGGAAGAATTTAATATTATCTTTGATAGATGAGGGTTACCGAGTAGTAACTATTTCATCTCATGATGATTATTTAGATGACTTACGGTCTTTAGGGTGTGAATGCATTAATATTGGCGTTGATTCTGGTGGCAAAAATCCATTTAAAGATATAAAAACAATTATTCAATTATTTAATGTATATCGAAAAATACAACCTTTAGTTGTGCTGCATTTCACACCTAAGATATGTATTTACAGTTCAATTGCATGCAGCCTCAATAATATTCCATTTATTAGTAATATTTCAGGTTTGGGAGTTCTATCTTCTGAGCGTGGCTTCTTATCAAAATTGGTTAAGTTTTTATATAAATTATCACAAAGGAAGGCGACTAAAGTATTCTTTCAAAATGAAATAGACCGATCAAGTTTCATTGATTCAAAGATTGTTACTTGTGATATTACGGACCGTTTGCCAGGATCTGGCGTGGACTTGGATTATTTTACTGTTGAAAAGTATAAAAAAAATGCTAATGTTAAGTTTATACTTGTGGCAAGAATGTTGTATGCTAAGGGAATTGTAGAATATGTTAATGCCGCTAAGCACATTAAAAAAACTCACCCGAACGTTGGGTTTTATTTACTTGGCCCTGCTGATGTTGACAACCCTTCTGCAATCAACCAATCAACCATAGACTCTTGGTCTAATAAGGGATATATTGATTACTTGGGTCCAGTGAAAGATATAAGAAAATATATGTCTAATGTTGATTGTGTTGTTTTGCCTTCTTATTATGCTGAGGGAGTTCCAAGGTCTTTATTAGAGGCAGGTGCCATGGGTAAAGTAATAATTACAACTGATAGTACAGGATGTCGAGATACAGTTAATGATGGTGTAAATGGGTTTCTTTGTGCTCCAAAGAACGTTGAGGATTTAATTAATAAACTTGAAATAGTAATCAATATGACAGGTAGTGATCGGATACATATGGGTCTTAATAGTAGAAAAAAGATGGAAAAAGAATTTGATGAAAAAATTGTCCTTGATAAATACAAGGAAGCAATCTTTAAAATATATGATGAAGAAGACGCTTGACTTTCTATTGAGTTTATTATTATTTATTTTGCTAGTTATTCCAATGTGTGGCATTACTATTTCTATACGTTTGACATCTAAAGGTTCTGCTTTATATTGGTCTGATAGAGTTGGCAAAAATAATAAAATATTCAAGATGCCAAAATTTAGATCGATGTTAATTGATACACCTGTTGTAGCAACACA
>Ga0066608_1001783_pt1 | contig 10484 bp, 8 predicted proteins | sample SaaInlV_DNA_135m_FD_60377 | JGI IMG/M metagenome (GOLD analysis project Ga0066608, IMG submission 60377) | Marine microbial communities from expanding oxygen minimum zones in the Saanich Inlet - SI075_LV_DNA_135m | ecosystem: Environmental > Aquatic > Marine > Unclassified | place: British... | reverse complement strand
TGCAGCCAATGTATTGGCAACAGCCAAACCAAGGTCATTATGACAGTGAATCCCAACAATTGCCCCTTGTGACTCAACAGACTTAACAATGGTATCAATTCTCTGACTTATTTCTTCCGGTAAGGCATAACCTACTGTATCTGCATATGTTACAATTTTTGCACCATACTCAACCGCCGTCTCAAAGGCCTCCAATAAATAAGCAGAATCAGCCCTACTAGAATCCTCAGCTATCCAAGAAACTTCTGCAGCAAGATCTTTTGCTACCAACATGCTATTTTTTATTAATTCAAGACCTTGTTTCCTATCTCGATTTAATCTAGTCTTTAAATGCAAATCACTTACTGGCGTTACTATTTGGATTCTGCCGTTCTGATTTCCATTCAAGGCATCAGCAGCAACTTTGATATCACGCTCTACAGCTCTAGCAAATGCACATACAGTAACATCACGTAATTCATTAGAAATTTCTCTTACCGCATCAAAATCTGCTGATGATGCAATCGGAAAACCCGCTTCAATTACATCAACATTCAGCCTGTAAAGTTGCCTAGCAATCTCAATTTTATTTTCTATAGTGATTGCTGAACCTGGAGATTGCTCTCCATCTCTCAAGGTTGTATCGAATACTCGAATCTTATTCATAAGCGATCTCCATTCCACCATTATCTGATGGTAGTATCAGAATATCTGAATCAATCTTTACATTAGGTACAGTTATCCCACGCAATGTTAGGATGGCAATATCTACAACAGGGATTCCTGCTGTTAAAGTAGCCGCCATACTGCCACTCGGTCTTGGATTTACTTCGATAATACATGGCCTACCATTTTGATCTGTCATTAAATCAATATCATGTATAGAATCCAAGTCTAATGCAGTTGCAATATCCTGGCAATATTGAGTTATTAATGTGTCAGAATGAATTTTATTGCCTTGAAATGGTATCCCAGCCGGATTAACTCTCTCTCTTACCACTGCTAATTTTACAACACCTGCTACTGCTACCACATCCGCATCATAGCTTGGTGTTGTTAAGGCCGGCATTACAAGGCAATCACCTTGTATTGCTTGTCCCAGAATCTCTTCCGTGAGATTTTGTTTTTTTATTATTTTTTCTCTTTGACCACTACCAAGCCATGCAGGCGGGCTATCATTTCCTTCAAAAACATAAAGACCACGCCCTCCTCTGCCATTAACGGGTTTAGAAATAACAGTAGTATCTGGATACCCATACTCATAGATAGCACTTCTAAGCTCATCAATTGAATTTACTATTTTATATTTAGGAACCCTAACCCCTTTCTTAGCCAATGTCATGTACGTATTATATTTATTGGTAATTAACTCTATAACCTCAATATTACTGACTATAGGTTTAACGCCTATATCATTAAATATTTTCTTATTTTTTGAAATGCATATTGCTTCTTCATCTGAACCAGGCAGAATAAATTCAATTTTTTCATTTTTTACAATGTCCAAAATTTTTTCAAAATATCGATTATCAGAGCCATTAGGCACCTGATAGTAACTATCTAATAATTCCCTTGAATTTCCTGATGACTTACTATCAACACCAACTAGGTAGTATGAAAAAATAGAGCTTTTATCTAGACAATCAAGTAATGTTGGAACTGTAGAGCCACCTACACACGTCACTAACAAACGTATTTTTGTCATCATACTTGCGTAGTTTGATCTTGGTTACTTTTAAAATCAGTTTGTCGTATTGATTGATCAACCTCAATATCTATTGTTGCAATACTACCTATAATAGACTCAAAGTATTTTGGAGCCAAACCGAGGTTGCCTGGCAAAGTGCGTTTAATGCCAATATTTTCACCTGAAAGCCTCTGTCCAGCCATTATTGATCTTGTGGCAACTACAGAACGCAGGTACTTCATTCTTGTATTATTAACAGCTTCTGACACTTCTTTTTGCATCATTCCCATCATTTTTTCTGCCACTCTCACACGTTCTACCATTTCTTTAAAACCCATAATATTTAATGATATTTTATGGTCAAATCCAGGCTGACTATGATCAAGTGAAAAATGTTTTTCTATCAATGTGGCGCCTGCTCCTACAGAAAGGAATGCGGCATCACTTCCTAAGGAATGATCTGAAAAACCAACATCATAACCATATCTTTCTTTCAGCCAGCCGATTGTTGATAGATTAAGACTATCAAGTGGAGCAGGATAAAGTGATGTACATTGAAACAATGAAATGTCATTATTACCTGCAGATTGTGAGGTTTCAATAGCAAGATTAATATCATCTACATTGGCCATTCCAGTAGAAATTAGCAGTGGACGCCTCAATGAAGCGAGATGACGCACCATGGGAATATGGGTTAATAAACCTGAAGAAATCTTCCAACAACTTGGCTCTAATTTTTCTACCCACTCCGCTGTACCAATATCACCTACAGTTGTAAACACATCCAAACCATTCTCACGAGCAAGATCAAACATATTAGCTGTTTCTTCACGTGTTAATTCACTACCTTTGAATATTTTATAACTCTCAGAGCCAACTACATAATTTGAGTCTGCATCAATGGTTTGCAATTTAACTGCGTCTACACCAATTTCAGCGGCAGCTTTAATCATTTTTGCACACTTTTCAGCATCTCCTTCGTGATTTATACCTATTTCTGCAATGATGTATACTTTATCATGCATAATCAACATTCACCCAAAACCATGCATCTGGCCACACGCATACTGCCTTTTCCATCAATAATAGCCATTCCTTTATCGCTCATTTCTAACCTTCTTTCTTCTGATTTTAACAATATAGTTATTGCATTCGTAAGATTATATTGAAATTGTTACTCTAATGGGTCAACAAGAATAGTTGCTCCAGAATTTTCACTCCAGATACTCTGATTTTGTTGGTTTTCTACTGCAATTGATATACGGCGCATAACATGCCCCCCGCCAACCTCTGGCTTAGAAGAGACTCTAAAGACCCATAACTGTTTTGAATCTAAATTACGCATAAAAAATGTAAAATTAAAATAATGTGTTTTTTTTATATTTTCCATTTTGAAGGGTTTACAAAATTAGAATTATTAATTGCTAATTTTGTAAATTCCAGCTTATTTAAGCTACTATTTAATGAGAACGAGTGCACTATTTCTTTTAGCTGATTAGTATCTGTTACACCAACAATAGCACTATCAACTCCATCTATAGACTTTATAAACTGAATAGCTAAATCTAATTTAGACATGGAGTATTTTTTTGAAATTTCTTCAAAAAGCTTAATCTTTGGTAATATGGGTAAAAAATATGAAGGTATTTTATGAAGATCCATTAATACCAACCCCTGTAAAAAAATACTCCTAGCATGCACCTCTATATCTCTTTTTTTGATTTTATCTATATGTCCAGTGCTAACAAGACGCTGATCAAATATACTTAATGGTAATTGTATTATATCTATATCAAATCTTTCTAATATTTTGTCCACTTGACTACCTGTATAAACCGAAACACCAATCTTTTCAACTAAGCCACGGGATTTTAATTTTTCCATCTCAGATAATAGTTTATCTCCACCTGGGCTAATTAGATCCGCACTAGAGTGCAACAAAAGGCCGTATATTTTCTCCACTCCTAACTTTAATAATGAACTATTAAATGACTCATGCAGAAAATCTAATTCATTTTTTTGTATATTTTTTTTATTAAATTTTGGTGTTTTGGTTATTATTTTCCAATCACCCTTATCAATCACTTCTCCTATAATTTTCTCTGAGTTTCCATAAAATGAAGCTGTATCAATAATATTTATGCCATTAGAATATGCAAATTTAAAAATTTCACTAACATCCTTCTTAAGCACCTGCCCCGTACTATTTGAAACTCCGTAGTTTAGTCCAAATTGCACAGTCCCCAAAGATATATTTGCCATATAAAACCTTATTACATATACTCTTTAAGGATAATATGTGCCGCTCTTTTTCCTGCTCCAGCACTATATTCAGAAAAATAATTTCTAATCATGTTTTCACGAAAAAATTTCTTTTCTTTCCATAATTCTTCTATCTTATCTATAGGTTGCGAAAGGAAATCTCTCAAATCACTGAGAAAATTATCACTATCATCATTAAAAACAAACAATCCTTTTGATAGACTTTGTAGTGCATCATCTGTTAGGGGGCTGTTATATTTTTGATTAATAAAAACAACCGGCTTTCTTGATATTACAGGCCAACTCAATGTACTTGTCGCACACGTTGTTACAAAAATTTTATGTTCAGAAATAAGATAGCGCATATCTATCTTATTTGCAAAAAGTTCCATATTTTTAGATGACTCTACCAACGATAATACAGGGTCAACATCTACATACCTACGATTATCCTCTGGATACGTTTTATAGCGAACCTTGTGTGGAAGCTTACCTAAAACCTCTGTTATAAGATCCTTCTCATACAAAGATCTGGAATAATCTGTTCTTTGTGATAAATTAAAACCCATATGGTATAGGTTAGTAGAAATATAAACTATTGGCGAAACAATTTTTGATTTAGTTTTATTACACCTCATATTTGTAATGCGTAATGGCATTCCAACTATATGATGTTCCGACTTATTGAAGCAAGTCTTTTTTTCAACCTCTGCAATCTTGAAATTATAATCAAACATAACATCGGCTACACTATTATCAAATCCAACTTGCAGCATACTATGTGCCTTACTTATCTCCACGGTTACGCCATGCTGACTAGATATTAATGGTATATTTTTTTTTCTACAAACAAATGAAAGTGCATGACCCTTAACTCCACCTGGAGCATTCATAAGAACGGCATATCTAATTTTGTCACTTTTTACAATACTACTATTCCAAATTGACACTAATGAGTTAAATTGCTTAATTTTCATCTCTAAATGCAGCTTAAATAGCGACATGACAATCTCTATAGCAGATGGAGCCACCCATTCAATCACTCTTTTACGCATAATAGGGCCAACAGTTTCGTATATTTTTTCAATATCATTCTCATATACAGTATCCCTTGTATTGCTTGATGACTTTAATTGAATATTTGAAATTCTGACTCCGTGTAACGCAAGTTCAGATGCAATTTCTATATTAAGCTCATTCTCATTTGGCATAATAATCTCCCTTTTAAAAATCCAATCAGGAAGATTTTTCATTATTTTTATTGCCAATCTATAAATTATAGTCTTTGGTCCGGCTACTTTAAAACGACTCCAATAAGAAACCCCATGCGTACTAAGAACATCCCAATCATCATTTTTTAGACTATATTTAAACTTTACAAATAATGGGTTACTAGATAAAAGTTTATCCCATGGAGAGTTCATAATATTGCCAGCTGGGCCAGTTTTTCCACTTGCATAAATAAACAACCTAGGATGAATAAAATCATCATCGTTCAAGCATGCCGCCTTATACAAAACTTTCTGAAACTGAAGGAAAGAATGGGAAATATTAAGAGCCAACTCTCTTTCTACACCGTCAATCTTTAATACTGAGTTAAAAATATTCTTAGTAAGCTCTTTGATTGTGTTTTGAAATCTTGCTATCTCACTACTTGTCCATCTTGCTTCAATATTATGTGCATTTTTATTTCTAGCCCATAATAACGCTGGAGAACTTGTTTTTATAATTGCGGACTCAGGCAACCCATTCTCATAAGCATGTTCTAATGCTTGAATGCTATCGCAAAATACGGTACTATATTCGGAAAAATCAATTTTTTGCATAAATTTTAATAAGGCATAATATATTGAACATTATTTAATTGCTTTGATGGTCTAATTTAATTTTACATCTAAACAAGTCTTAGTGTCTCCACCAAATCCCAATTTAAAATCACTGATATTAAGCTTTTTTTGCTTTATTCCGATAGGCATGCTCTTGATTTATTAATGCTAAAGAACTTAACCCTAACATAGGCTCAAACCGACGAACCAAATTCACAAACTTAATAAACTCACTAGGAATAACGTCTGAAATATAATCACCATATATGTGCGTATATTATTATCGCTAGCAAACTGTAGTATTCGATCTATTCCATATTTTTTAGTTACTCCATGCCGATTTAAAATACCGTAATCCAATCTAAATTACACTACCTCTCTAATGCTATCTTCATTCAGCCAACAGAGTTAAAATTATCTTTAAAACACCCTAGCCTCCAGATTCCTTCTCGACCATTGGCTGACTCCACCTGATTAGCCAAAAACCCTTCAACTTGATAACCAGATTTTTCAAAGGCTTTTTTTGAGCCTATATTATTCTCATAACAGCCTGCACTAATTTTAAAAAGTTTCAATTGATAAAAACCAAAGTGTGTAACCATAGAAATCGCCTTACTTGCAAAACCCATCCCCCAAGAATCGATGTCGCCAATAATAATACCAATTTCCGCATAATTGTGATTTAAGTTTATAGGCCCAAGTTTAATATTTCCAATATGCTTCATATTGCCTGCAGTAAACACTCCAAAAAGAAAGCACAAATCACTCTGCTTACAATTTCTAACAAATTCCTTAACCTTGTATTTGTCTTGAAGTGTAAATCTTGACTCTAGATATTGGTTAATCTTGGGATTATTTAGCCAATCCACATATTGTTGAGTAACATCAGTAGACCTCAACTCTTTCAATACTAATGAGTTTGAGTTTAACATAATAGATTCAGCTTTACTCATATGCATTCAAAAATCTTGTGTGTAACTTTTTCCAAATCATTATTACTTATTGTGGGATAGATTGGCAATGACAAAGCTGATCTATAATACTTCTCAGCATTAGGGAGTTTAATTTTTTTCTTAAAAAATGGCTGTCGATATAATGGAATATAATGTAGATTGACCCCAATACCTGCACTCCTCAATTCTTCATAAAGAGAATTTCTATCCATATTTTCACCCTCCAACCTAATTACATAAAGATGGCAAGCTGAAAGTCTATCTGATTTTATAAATAACGGCTTAATACTAGTGTCTTCAAATCTCTTATTATACCAATGCATAATTTCTACTCTTCTTGATGTGTACCTATCAAGCCTATTCATTTGACTAATTCCTAATGCCGCTTGAATATCAGTCATTCGATAATTAAAACCCAATATTTTTTGCTCATAGTACCAGGCACCCTCCAACTTGTTCTTCATTTTTCCAACATCACGTGTAATACCATGGCTTCTTAACAATCTCATATGTTCAGCTAGTTTTCCATCATTTGTCATTGATGCGCCACCTTCTCCAGTTGTAATAATTTTCACAGGATGAAAACTAAAAACAACTATATTGGAATAATAGCAATTACCTACAGGCATATCTTTGTATTTTGCCCCTATAGCATGAGCAGCATCTTCAATAATCTTAAAGCCGTATACCTTTCCTAATTGATAAATTTCCTTCATATCACAAGACTGCCCAGCAAAGTGAACTGGTATTACTATTTTTGGGAGTTTACCTTCTATTTTTGCTTTCTCAAGCTTTTCCTTTAGACTCTTTACACTCATAAGTGCAGTGTTTGGCTCAATATCAACAAAATCAACTGACGCTCCGCAGTAAATTGCACAATTAGCTGAAGCTACAAAAGTAATTGGAGATGTCCAAAGTGTGTCGCCAGGGCCTAGCCCTAAAGCTAAACATGCAATATGTAGTGCAGATGTGCAACTATTAACTGAAACAGCGTATTTTGCTCCCGTATAACGACATAACTCCTGTTCAAACGCAGCGGTAGTTGGCCCTTGAGTAAGAAAATCAGAGCGAAGAACCTTGATAACTGATTTTATATCTTCCTCAGTAATGTCTTGACGGCCATAAGGGATAAGTTTAGATTCTTCCAATTTTATTTTTATTATTTTTGATCCATTCTTGTAGAGTTGCTATACTCATCCACTCTCTATTATTGTCACTTGTATAACTAAAGCCTTCTTCTACTTTTTTACCATTTTTAATTAGTTTTTCAGAGAGGGACCAATTATTAATCGCAGGCAGTATTTTATAGTAGCCATCATACTCATAAGTATAGGCAGAATCGTCTTCTCCAATCATCTCTTCATGTAACTTTTCGCCTGGCCTAATACCAATAACTTTCTGTATGGCGTTTTTATCAATTGCTATTGCCAAATCAGTAACCTTCATAGATGGAATTTTTTTAACATAAATTTCACCTCCGCACATATCATCAAACGCCTTCCAAACAAGCTTAACACCCTCTTCTAATGTAATCATAAAACGAGTCATACGATTATCTGTAATAGGTAGTACACCATTCTTTTTTTCTTTTATAAAAAATGGTATCACTGACCCTCTAGAACCCATAACATTACCATAACGAACAACTGAAAATCTGGTTTTATGTTCACCTGAATAAGCGTTACTTGCTACAAACATTTTATCAGACGCTAATTTTGTAGCGCCATATAAACTAACTGGCTTACTAGCCTTATCGGTTGATAGCGCAACAACCTTTTTAATATCATGGTCAATACATGCATCAATTACATTCATTGCACCATTTATATTTGTTTTAATACATTCAAATGGGTTGTACTCTGCTGTTGGCACAATCTTTGTTGCTGCAGCATGTACCACATAATCAATACTGTCTAATGCTCGATACAATCTATCTTTATCTCTAACATCGCCAATAAAAAATCTTACTCTTTCATCGCCTTTGTACAATTCTTGCATTTCCCATTGTTTCATCTCATCGCGCGACAGAATAACAATTTTTTTAGGGTTGTATTTTTCTAAAGTCATCTGAACAAATGCATGGCCAAACGATCCTGTGCCGCCTGTTATTAATATACTTGATCTTTCTAACATTTTTAATTTTGATTTTGATTATGGATTTTATAATTTTATACTATTTTTATGTGTTACCAATCTTACTCACATATCCTTCTTGTGTCTGGATAAAATTATTTATCACAACTTACTTACATAAAAAAATAGAAATTAATTTGAATTTTTTTTGCTTGAAAGGCGCTTGAGTCACTACCTAATCAATCCATTGGTATTCTAGTTAACACCTCTTTCTCAAGAAAAATATGGATGTGCAAAATATATGTCTGCATCTAATGCTTTTGCCATACATTCATATTCGGCAAACTCTAAACCGTTATCATAAGCAATGGTGTAAATTTTGTTTAACAAGGGTTTTAGCACTTTAATGACCTTGTCTGCTTAGCACTGTAGCCTGATCATTAGCTTACTTAGGTCGGTAGCCTCGTTTACCCGTATTGCGTTTAATTTCACAAGAGATGGTTGCTGGACTTCTTTTGAGTAATTTAGTAATGGCTGTTTGCCTCATGTTCATTTGTAAATATGCTTTTATTTGACATCATTCATCACTAGTCAGTTGTTGATAGTGCTTTGCTATTTCCTGTGACAAGAAAATAGCAAAGTTTATTACAGCTGTATAAATCTTATTATTATTTGATTTTGAGTTGCTACTCAAGATAATCTGGGGCTTTAAACCCATGCTGCTTAACTAAAGAATCTCGTTTGGCAATATTAATATCATTTTCCATCATTTCACGCACCATTTCTTTAAATTCAATCTTTGGAATCCAGCCTAATTTATCCTTTGCTTTAGATGCATCTCCAAGCAAGGTCTCCACTTCAGTCGGTCTAAAATATCTAGAATCAATTGCAACAATCAAACTTCCAGAGCTAGCATCGTAACCTTTTTCATTTATACCTGTACCCTTCCAAATGACATCCTTGTCTAGATAACCCCATGCAGAATTAATAAAATCACGTACAGAATGTTGCACTCCTGTAGCAATGCAAAAGTCATCTGGCTTGTCTTGTTGCAGCATCAACCACTGCATTTCTATATAGTCTTTAGCATGACCCCAATCACGCATAGCATTTAGATTTCCAAGATAAACTACATCTTGCAAGCCTAAGAAGATACGTGCTAATGCACGAGTAATTTTTCGAGTAACAAATGTTTCACCTCGTATTGGAGATTCATGGTTAAAAAGAATACCATTACACGCGTACATACCATAGGCTTCACGATAGTTGACAGTAATCCAATAAGCATAAAGCTTGGCAGCTGCATAAGGCGATCTTGGATAGAAAGGTGTACTTTCATTCTGGGGAGTCTCTTGCACTTCACCATATAATTCCGAGGTAGAAGCTTGATAATATCTGGTTTTACTCTCTAAGCCTGAGATTCTAATAGCCTCAAGTATTCGTAATGCACCAATACCCACTGTATCGGCAGTATATTCTGGACTTTCAAAAGAAACAGCTACATGGGACTGGGCTCCTAAGTTATAGATTTCATCCGGCTGAATCTGTTGAATAATTCGCACTAAACTCATTGAATCAGATAAATCTCCATAATGTAAAAAAAAATTTCCGTTAGACTCATGTGGATCTTGGTATAGATGATCAATACGCTCAGTGTTAAATGATGATGAGCGGCGCTTAATACCGTGAACTTCATAGCCTTTT
>Ga0066608_1001775_pt1 | contig 10500 bp, 8 predicted proteins | sample SaaInlV_DNA_135m_FD_60377 | JGI IMG/M metagenome (GOLD analysis project Ga0066608, IMG submission 60377) | Marine microbial communities from expanding oxygen minimum zones in the Saanich Inlet - SI075_LV_DNA_135m | ecosystem: Environmental > Aquatic > Marine > Unclassified | place: British... | reverse complement strand
CTTAATTGCTGCCACGATATGTGCCCTGGCTACATCACGAACATCCACCACATTGATCTGCCCAGGTAGCCACGCCTTCATCCATCCCTTAGCTGTGGCGATTAACAAGGACCCTAACGTGATATGCACATCCCCCGGGCCAAATACAGCCGTAGGGTTCACAATCACCGCATCCAGGTGTTCGTTTGCGGCCTGAATGACCGCATGCTCCATAATCGATTTAGTTTCCGCGTACCCGCTTTTGGGGGAGGATCCAAGTTGGTAAAAATCCATCTCATTTGCCAATCGATCTTCATCTGTTGGTGGTTTCCCAATGGTGGTGAGTGTCGATGTAAACACAAGACGTTTAATCTTTGTTTCCACCGCCATATCGAGCACATTGCTAATTTCACTCTTTGCATTTCGAATTAAATCAATTACATTTTTGGATTGCCCTTTCTTCGGATAAAACGCCGCCGCATGGAACACAATTTCACATTCTTGCATTGCAGATTTTAAGGAAGCTGGATCATTCAGATCACCTTCCATCCACAAGATTGGCATCCCCGCTAAATGCCCCAATTTGTCCTTTTGACGCCGGAAGCCCACAACTTGCCAACCCTCAGCCAGGGCGGCTTTTGCAATATGTCCTCCAATAAATCCAGTTGCCCCAAGTACTAAAACCTTTTTCATTATTTTTCCAGGGACCAATTCGATTTTAAATAAGTTTCCACTCGCTATATTTGTGTATTATATAGCAAAAAGTGAGCCATTCGGCTCACTTTAATTTTTTCCAATGTTGAAAATACTATTTTCCAGACATATATTTTTCTGTCTTTTGTCGGGCAATATCATCCGTATACTGAATGGGGGGGGTCTTCATGAAATAAGAGGAGGGTGCCGTTAATGCCCCAGAAATGCCTCTATCCAAAGCTAATTTGGCACATCTCACCGCGTCAATGATCACACCGGCGGAATTTGGCGAATCCCATACTTCTAATTTTAATTCCAGGTTCAATGGGACGTTTCCAAATGCACGTCCTTCCATCCGAATCTGGCACCATTTACGATCGGTCAACCATGGCACATAATCACTCGGTCCTACATGCACGTTACCAGCCCCAATATCATAGGGAAGCTGGCTTATCACCGCATTGGTCTTCGAAATCTTTTTAGATTCCAATCGCTCTCGTTCGAGCATATTATAGAAATCCATATTCCCACCAAAATTTAGCTGATAGGTATGGTCCAAATGCACGCCCCGATCAACAAATAAATTGGTCAACACCCGATGGGTAATCGTAGCGCCTACCTGGCTTTTGATATCATCACCAATCACCGGTAAATTACGCTCTTCAAATCTCTTCGACCAATATTCTTCGCTCGCAATAAATACTGGAATGGCATTCACCATCGCACATCCCGCTTCTAATATTTGTTCCACATACCACTTGGTCGCCATCTCAGAACCAACTGGCATGAAATTAACCACTACATCTGTTTTGGTCTCTTTGAGGATACTAACAATATCGTCTGTGGGGCCTTCCGCTTTCTCAACCATCGTCGAAACGTATTTCCCAATCCCATCATGCGTCATGCCGCGGTGAACAACTACATCTAGTTTCGGTACATCCGAAAATTTGATTGTATTATTTGGTTTTGCCCAAATCGCTTCGCTTAAGTCTTTCCCCACCTTCGATTTCACCACATCAAACGCTGCGGTAAATTCAATATCACTCACATGATATCCCCCAACGGTAGCGTGCATCAAACCAGGTATCTCTTCGTCTTCCGCAGCATCCTTATAAAATTCAACGCCTTGAACCAATGCCGAAGCGCAATTTCCAATTCCGATAATTGCAACTCTTACTTTCTCTTGATCAGCCATTTAACCATTCCTTCCTTAGTTTCTTAGACATACGTGCCCCCAATTATAAACCCATCAATCGAAATTATTGAAGGTTTTATCTTTTATATTAAGTTTATATAAAACTCTAATATTTCTAAAAGGCCAGAGGTTTGCAAAATCGCTTAATTAAGCCATAATGAAAACAGAACAAATAGGAGAAAATATGAACCTCAATCCAGATAATATTGAAAATTATAACTACGACTCATTTATCCCCGATAATTTTATGCCCCTGATGCGCTTTTCTGAAAGTCCTCCCCTCGGTTCTATTTCGCCCGATTTTTCCTTATGGAGTTTGGATCAAGAAGAGACAAAACTGAGCGAATTATGGGCAAACCATGAGTATTTAGTAGTCGAATTTGGAAGTTTTACCTGACCCTATTGTGGGATGGCGGCGCTGTCCATGAATGCCTTGGCTGAAAAATTCACAGCAAATAATTTTGGTTCAATTTTTCTCTACACCAATGAAGCCCACCCTGGGGAACATTACCCTCATCTCACCGCTATGGAGCAAAAGTACGATAATGCCAAAGATTTAAGGGACATCTACAAGGTCTCCAGGCCGATTTACCTCGATGCTCTCGAAGGTCCCTGTCATCGCGCTTTTGGCTCCATGCCCAACATGACCTGGATCTTTAACAAATCTGGCACGATCATCTATAAATCCGATTGGACAGATGTCACCAGCGTACAGATGATGCTAGATTACCTTTTAAAAGTCAAAGAACGTCGCAGAGGGGGAGAAAGGTTGGCCCCCTTTAAAGTGGAAAGATTGGATTACCGAGTCCAAGATCACGAAGGATTTCAAAATGGCCTAGCTCGAAGCGGTCCGAAAGCTGTCACCGAATTTAGGGATGCATTTTGATAAAAGAATGAATTACAGAATATAATAGAAAATTGAAAAAGGATTTTAACCTGGCAAGGAGATTAAAATGCCATCGGTAAACGATATTTTGGGAATCATCATGGGTGGGGGGCAGGGTTCACGTCTATACCCCTTAACAAAGTTGCGCGCAAAACCAGCAGTGCCCATAGCTGGAAAGTATCGTCTAATCGATATTCCCATCAGCAATTGTATTAATGCGGGCATCCATCGTATTGCCGTCCTTACCCAATTCAATTCCGTTTCCCTCCATCGTCACATATCTCAAACCTATCAATTTGATTCCTTCAGTCGCGGTTGGGTGCAAATCTTGGCAGCCGAGCAAACCCCCGAATCTATGGACTGGTACCAGGGAACCGCCGATGCAGTGAGAAAGCAGATCTTCGAAATTAAAGCCACCAACGCAAAATATACCCTTATCCTCGCTGGCGATCATCTCTATCGGATGGACTACGATGAGCTCGCCAAATACCATTGGGATATGGGGGCAGATATCACTGTAGCCATGCAACCCGTCCACCGAGACGATGCATCTCGATTTGGATTACTAAAAACTGCAAAAAATGGGCAAATTACCGATTTTGCTGAAAAACCAAAAGAAAAATCTGTGCTAGAAAAATTTATTACCCGAGAGGACCCTGATCATCCCTATCTTGGCTCCATGGGCATCTACATGTTTAATACTGAAGTCCTCATTGACCTTCTAAGTAATTTTCAAGATGCCGACTTTGGGGGGGAATTAATCCCCAGAGCGATAAAATCCCATGAAGTTTTTGGTTATCACTTTAATGGATATTGGGAAGATATCGGAACCATTCGCTCTTTCTATGAAACAAACCTGAGCCTTACTCAGGAAGACCCCCCATATAAATTTAACAGTCCCACCGACCCGATCTATTCTCGTCCTCGTTACCTCCCCAGCTCGGTTATCAATGGCTCAAAGATCGACAACGTTTTGCTAGCAGATGGCTGTCATATTCATCGCTCAGACATTAAAGATTCAGTCATCGGCTTGCGTAGCCATATCTGTGAAAATGTCACCATCAGATCATCGATCATCATGGGCGCAGATTATTTTGACACCCAAAAGCGGTTCATTGCAAACCGATCCGTAGCAATTGGCATCGGAGAGGGGAGTCACATAGAAGGGGCCATAATCGATAAAAATGCCAGAATTGGACCAAATGTCATCATAAAGCCCTTCCCCCGAGGCACCGAAATTGACACTGATGAGTGGTCAGTCCGAGATGGCATTATCGTCGTACCCAAAAGTACGGTTTTACCAGAAGGCACAAAAATAGGTCCCGAATTCTTCAAAAGCGAGAAAAAATAAAAAATAACTTGACCTTCCAAACAGGCAATGGTAGAATTCTGTCCGCTGTACCCGCCCCCATCGTCTAGGGGACTAGGACGTAGCCCTTTCAAGGCTAAGACCGGGGTTCGAATCCCCGTGGGGGTACAAAAAACACACACCTAAAAGTGTGTGTTTTTTTGTTTCCATATCCAATGTTACATATTTTTTGTAGGATGCCTGGTAGAACCAACTTTGCAAACAAGATTTTATTTAAATGGGTTTCAGATTCGCTATAATTCCCCTTTTTTAATTAACTTGTCTTCATACATCCGTTGATCGGCCAGACGAATCAGCTCATCAATTGATTCTGCCTCAGAAGATAAAGCGAAACCAAAGCTAGCGGTCAATTTTATTTTTTGTGATTTTACTTTTATCGAACTTGCTTGTAACATCGCATTGAGCTTCCCTTCAACAATTTCGATTTTTTCTGTCGAATCCAACTCTAATAGAATTAGGAATTCGTCTCCCCCCCAGCGGCCAATATAATCACCATCACGAATACTGTTTTTTAAAGTTATTGCCAGCCTATTTAAGGCTTTATCACCAATTTCGTGTCCAAATTGATCATTTAATAATTTCAAATCATTTAAATCAATATAAATGATTCCAAATTTATAGCCTTCATGAACAACTTTATGCCACCAATGTTCTAAGATATTATCAATAAACCGTCGGCTCCCCACCGTTGTCAACGGATCCACATAGGCTTCGGTATTTAACTCTGCGATTTGTTTTTGCAGTTTAAGATAGGGTGAAATATCATCAAATATTTCAACCGCACCTGTAATATTTCCATTTTCATCTTTTAGAGGTAATGAATGCACCATCACAGGCACTCGATGCCCGTCTTTATGTTTCATAAAAATTTCAATACTTCTTTCTTTGCCATCATCCATACTTGCCTGGAGCGGGCAGCCATCATTGCACAACAATTTTCCAGTTTTATCAATATGCATTAAAATATTTTCTCGGCAGGATTTTCCTATTACCTCACTCTCTGAATATCCCGAAACTCGTTCCGCCCCTTTATTCCAGAAATTAATCTTCCGCTCAGTATCAACAAAATACACACCCGTGATTACATTATCCAAAATTTTCCGATATAGTATTTCCTGTTCCATGCGTAATATACCCTTCAAAAAATAATAATTAATAAAGCTATTTTAACATAACTAAATTTCTTTTTTTCAGGCAATATTTTTACGCTGTCATTCCCGCGCAGGCGGGAATCTTGTTTTTTTTTTAAGTATTCCACATCCGAATGATAAGAATAGAGAACGTAGTTCTCCAAGCCAACAGTTTGTTGGTTGGCAAATTTTCCCCGCAACAATCGGGTTTACAAATCAGCTAAAAACAATTTCGCCTTACTCAGATCATTGGCTGCCTTACACTTCTCAAAGATGTCCCGGGCATTTCTCGCATCCTCAGTGGCTTCCTCAATTTCTCCCTGCTTCTGCCTCATCTTTGCCCTTGCCAATAACGTTCGCCCATTTTCGATCACTGTATCACTTTTTTCAAAGATTGCCATCGCCTTATCAAAAAACTCATCAGCCTCATCATACTTTCCCTCTAGGCTTGCTGCGCTTCCCCTAATTTGATAAATTAAGGCTTCCATATCAATGATTTCTTCATTGATGATTAAATCCCAATCAGTATTCAATAAATCTTCAATGCCATCAGTGGTTCCGTTTTCAACCAAAATACCAGCAAGGAAGATACATGCAAACATGGCGTAACGTCTTTGTGGAGAATCGATCACAGAATCATACATTTTACGAATCCAAATTAAAGCTTTGTCCAAATCTCCAAAGTGCCAATGAAAATAGCTCATCCATGCATACGCATGATCAAATAATTGTTTTTCATCCAACTGATTTGCAATTTCAAGTGCTTTCTCAAGTTGAGTGATCGCTTTTTCTTGATCTCCAATATCTACATACAAACGACCAAAAAATGTTCTCGCCATTGATTCCAAACGCTTATCCCCCGTCTGCTGAGCAAGAACAATGCATTCCTTGAAATATTGAAGGCTTATTTCTAGGTTTCCAAGGTAATTATGGGTATAACCCAACGAGAATTTTGCCCAACCCATCCTGGTTATAAATCCATATTGTTTCGCTATCGCAAGATTTTTTTCGCCGGCCTTAAGTCCTTTTTCCCACTTTCCTGTAAACGAATAATTTTCTGCAAGATATTCGTATCCCATTGCTTCGGTGATGGGTACTTGTTCTTTTTGGCTGAGCTTAATCGTTTCTTCCGCCCAACGCGAACTTTCTTTAAATTGTCCCTGGTGTTGGTAAGGACCGCAAAATGCGACCATCCCACGGAGTAGCTCAGTAGGGTTATCTAAGGTTTTTAAGACGGTATAGCTTTTCTGATAATAATCAATCGCAATTCCATAATCTGTTTGTAAGTGATGGTGTCTTGCAATTGCAGATAATGCAAGGGCATATTGCAGTTGGTGACTTTCAGCGTTTTTCAGTAAGGGCAGTACTTCCAACAACCTTGGAATAATCGCACCTTCCCCTATGGACACGTACTGCAGAGCCAACATTGCCAGATCACCAGCCCGTTCTGTCTCATCCGTTTCTAGGTCGTAGGCTTGCTGATAATGCTTAATAGATTGGTTGTAATCGATGTCAAAACTTGCGAAACCGATTAACCGATTTAGAGTGATGATTTCGGTCGAAAGTTCCAACCCCTCTGCACATTCTAAGGCCAATCGATAAGAAGTAATCGCTTCCTGATTTGCGATCGCTTCAGTAGCCCGATCACCCGCTTCTCGTGCATATTTCAAACCGTTAACAAGGTCGCCCGCCTCAATATAATGATAGGCCAATGCAGAAACATCTGCATTTTTAACTTGAGTCATCGCCTCTGCCACTTTCCGATGTATCCGACGCTTGCGCAGACTGCTCACATTTTCCAGCATCGTTGCTGGGATGAGTGCATGCGCAAATTGGAAAATCGTACTTCCTTTGCGGGGTAGCTCTTCCACCAGTTGAGCATGTTCAGCCTGTTCAATAATATCGATCAGTTTATCTTCATCAAGTTCGCTCGCCACTGCCAAGACTTCATAGTCAAACTCCCGCCCGATGATCGCCGCCAATAATAAGATCTTATTTACATCCTCACTCATCTTATTTACTCGGCTTTGAATCGCCACCATTACGCTCTGCGGAATTTCCAATTCGCCCATATCGGGGCGGTGCCATTCCCCATCTTCAAAATACAGTTTTCCACTATCCACCAAAGACTTACAAACCTCTTCAATAAAAAACGGATTTCCTTCCGTTTCCCTATAAATGCCATTTAGAAAATCATCCGATATCGTCGCATCAAAAATAGTGGTGAGCAATCGATGGGTCTGTTCCTTATCCAATAATCCCAGTTTTATTCGGGTTGTATTTCCTTCTCGGTTAAAACCATTCAGCGCATTTTGAAATTGTACCGATCCGGCTAACTCTACCTCACGGTATGTGCCCACTATTAAAACTTGCTGGTTTTTACATCGCCGCATCAAATGTCTGCTCAAATCCAGGGTTGCCGAATCTGCCCAATGTACATCATCCAATACGATCAAGATCGGGGAGCTTGCTGCCAAAGATTCAATAAACAAATAAAAATTTTCAAAGATGCGTTGCTGTTCTGCCGACCCTTCCAATTTTGGATTTTCTTTAATATCCGTATAATAGGCTCGCAGGTCAGGCGCGATTTTTATGAGATCTGCCACAATCGGCTCAGGAATATTCTTTATATCGTCAGAAGATTGGCGCAGTACACTCCGAATGATTTGCGCAAACGGCTCATACGGTGCATTGCTTTCTTGGTAACTCGCCCCAAACAGGCTGCGTCCACCCGAGTATTCAACTTGAGTAATAATTTCCTGTGTAAATCGTGTTTTCCCAATTCCCGGCTCTCCACTGATCAGCAGAACCTGACCCTCGTTTGTCTGGGTTCGTTCCCAAGCATCACGAACCAGCTTCATTTCATTCTCACGCCCAATGATTCGCCCCCGCACGATCCGGTCGATCCCCATCACCGCCTCCGTACTGGAATCGCCGCCTTTCGATTGGGACGCACTTAATATCTCCCGCACAGCAGCTGCACTTTGCGGTCGTTCATCTGGTTTTTTGCTTAGTAATTCTGTGATCAATTTATTGATATGGGAGGGCAGGTCTTCCCGTTTCGCTTTCGGTGGTACAACCGGGGCATGCAGATGTTGCGTAATCACCGCAATCATATCCTCCGCTTCAAAGGGCAGACTGCCCGTCACCATTTCATAAAGCAGCACCCCTAGTGAGTACAGGTCCGTCCGGAGATCAATCACATCCCCCATCGCCTGTTCCGGCGCCATATAAAATACCGTCCCCACCGTCGCCCCGTCACTAGTTAGTCGCGTCGCCTTCGATCGCGCCAACCCAAAATCCATCAATTTCACATTCTTATTGGGTTCAATGATCACATTCTCAGGTTTTAGATCGCGATGAATGATTCCCTGCTCATGCGCATGCTCAAGCGCATTACAAACCTGCTGTCCAATTCGATAGATTTCATCCAGCGAGGTCACCCCCGCCTCATTCAGCGTTTGCCCCTCCACATATTCCATCACAATATACGGGGTTTCATCGATCTCCCCCGCATCATACACCGAGACAATATTGGGGTGGTTCAGGTTTGCAACCACTTGGGCTTCCCGCAGCAATCTGGCACGTCCATCCGTCCCCATCCCCGCATTCGACAATAATTTCACTGCTACATCGCGTTTTAGCACTTCGTCATGTGCTTTATATACAACCCCCATCCCACCTTGACCCAGCAAGCTGTCAAGGCAATATCGTTCATTTATCAGCAGTCCAGGTTTGATTTCAGTCATGCGATATTATAATATGAGAAAAGGGATAATATTTGAATAAATTAGACCAAGAAAAGAAATGCTGGCTTCCTCTTATCCCACCCTCAGCCCCACCTGATGCACCACATTGTTCGCATAGCCGCCACACTTCCGCCTCGGCGGCATCGGCTGCCTATGCCCCTCCGAATCAGAAGCTCGCACTGCCAACCTTACCTTCCTCGTCTCAGCTACCTCAATTTCCTCCCGCTGTGAATGCCCCCCTACCTTATTCGAGGTGGAGAAGCGAAGCTTCTCCAAGCTAACAGTTTTATCGTTAGCAAATATCCGCCTTCCCATCACACTTTTCCACCATCCCCACCTCCACATCGATAAACCCCGGTTTCACCCCCTCGATCTCACTCACAAATTCCCCATTCTCCGCCAAAACCTTTTCCACTTCCTCATAAGTAGGCAGATCCTTACATGCCGTCAAATGAATCTTATTATCATAGATCAGGTCAGCAACAGCGATCCTGATCGGCTTTTGGAACAGGAGAGTGAGGGCGAAAAGGAGGAGAATAAAGTAGGAGGTAAGTTTGAGAAGGTTATTTTTCATAGTTTGAAAATGGATAATAAATGAAATTGATTTTACTCTTCTATTGTTTGGCCATTTTCAACAGTAGTTAATAATTCTAAAGTTAGAAATTCATTTTTTGAGTCTTCTGTCATTATTTTAATTTGTTTTATATCTTCAGATAAGTAGAAAATTGCATTGAAATCATTCACATAATGATACTCATTTACAGTATTTGGTTTTTTCTTTTCAGTTGAAAATGTAATTTTGCCTGAATTGTTTTTTATTGTCCCATCAATTTTTTTATTAGTGTTTCTTTCTTTCCATTTTCCTTCAAAGAAGGTTTCATTTTGAGTTATTATAATTACTTCATTATTTATTTTTCCCCAATTGCCTTTTATGGTTGGGATTTCTGAATTTATAGTAAATAATTTTTCAGCATATAATCTTCTAAAAGATCTAATTTTTTTAGCGTTTTCTATTAATTCAGTGTAAATTTTATTTTCACTTTCTTCTTTTTCATTCAATCTCGCTATGTATTTATTTACATTGCTTGAGACCTTTTTTTGATTTTTGGCTTCATCTAGTAATTTCTTAGCAATATTTGAAAACCCTTCATTAATCAATTTTATTGCTAAATTTGAGGAAGCTAAAGTGTTTTTTAAATCGTGAGCTTTTTCATAATAGTTAACAGCTTTAGTTGGTAATTGTAAATCAGAATAAGATACACCTAAATTATTTAATACTGCACTATTTTTAGGATTAATTAAAATTGAATTTTCATAATGCAAAATTGCCATATTATCCTGATTGTTTTCACCATATAGATATGCTAATTTAAAGAGCAAATCTGTATCATTTAATCCATATTCAATTGCTTTTTCTAGGGCTAAAGTTTCCAATTCTACATCTTCTATTTCTTTATAAAGAGTTGATAAGCCAGAATAAGTGCTAGATATTGCATCAG
>Ga0066608_1001771_pt1 | contig 10509 bp, 8 predicted proteins | sample SaaInlV_DNA_135m_FD_60377 | JGI IMG/M metagenome (GOLD analysis project Ga0066608, IMG submission 60377) | Marine microbial communities from expanding oxygen minimum zones in the Saanich Inlet - SI075_LV_DNA_135m | ecosystem: Environmental > Aquatic > Marine > Unclassified | place: British... | reverse complement strand
GAATGTAATTTTCGCTGTTTATTGATTTTATCTGTTATGTAGAGATTATTTCCTTTCTCCTCCGTTTTGTAGTGAAGACAAGATGTTCTATATTCATCTATATTAAATACATTAAATGTTTCTTTTAGTTTTCGTTTTACTCCTAAGTTTGGTGTGGATATAAAATGTCTCATCTGTTTGGTCATACTCCAATCACCATACGCAATGTTTAAATTTTTACCAAACTTCTTTTTTATTAAATTATTCATATTATCTTCTGTTCGTTTCTTATTGATATAAGCATACCATTTATATTGTCTGAATTTTTTATTTTCATACAATTTGAATAATTTATCATTTACTTTATTTTTTTCTTCTATGTATTTTTTGAATTTTTGTAAATCACAAGTTTTAGAATTATAATTAGATAATGTATTTTCTATTTCACAAATACCCAATGTATCTTTTAGATTTTTAATTAGTCGCTGATATTTCAATCGTTTTGTTTCTTTAACTCGTTGTTTATTACTATAAGTAAATCTGTTTCCTTCATCATCTATCATAGATATCAAATCTCTTTTACCAGGATCGACAAACACACATTTTGTTCGTTCCAAGATAGATTTATCTATTTCATCAATATAAGGAAATTCAATATACTCTATTTTCTCTTTTTTTATTTTTGGTTTATTTTTATTTTGTTGTTTTTGTTCTTCTTTTTTCTTTTTCTTAATTATTTCCTTTTCTTCTTTCGTTTTTCCTTTGTATAATTGTCTTGCCTGACGCATTTTTTCTTTCTTATCTTGTTCTTCTTGTAATTTATCTTTATGAATAAATCTAATGGATGCTGAATAACAATCTGTAATTATTGTATAATCAAAAATATAATTAGTCATTTTAATATCAATATTAAAATATTTGCTCCATAATTCTTCTTTTGTATTTTCAATATCATCTAAATATTTCTTTTTATTTTTTTCAACAAAAATTTCAATTAATGATTTTGTATCTAATGGAATATTTTTTGGAATAATATCTGTTCGTAAAGGCATAAACTGATACATTTTACCTTCTATTTTTTCTAATTCAATATTCATCCATATCATATGTTTCAAATACTTTTGTGGTTTAACTTGTATATCATAATAATATCCGTTTTTATGAACTTCTTTTGGAATAATATTATTTCTATTTTCTTTTAACCATTTTTGATACTTTTCATTACAAGTTGTAGTATTGTTTATTATATCATTTTTTAACTTTTTAAGGTCTTTGAATAGTTGTTGTTTAAATTCTTTATTTTTCATTTCTTCTTTGTATTTATGTTTGAAATAAGAATTTATAAATCTTTTAACATAATCAAAAAAATGCATCTTGATATTATTTTCAATGGCTGTTATAATAGATGTAGCATTGTATCCTAATATTTGAGATAAATTAACACCATTTTCAAGTGTAAAACTATGAAATTCTTTAAATTCATTAAATAATGCTAAATTATTTCCCTTTGGTTTAGGTCCTGCTGATTTTTCTAAAATAGATTTTTGAGCCATTTTGATTGTATTTTCTGTAATGATTGGCATTTCTTCTTTTTTATAGTATTTATTTAATATCCATAAACGCAGCAATTGATATGTTTTGATAGTGATTTTATTTGTCCTATCAACACAATCAAATATTTTATTCTTTTTAGTTTCATCAATTACTATTTATTTTATCTTTAAGCAATTTAAACGCATTTATTCCTAAACTTATTGATTTATTCCATTTTGCAATTTCTTTTTTTCATAATATTTTTTGTTATAGATTTTCTTCTGTTCTTTTGTTATTGGTGTTTTCTTATAATTTCGTTTTTTGAGTTCCTCTTTATGTGTTTGATAATATTTTTTATTTCTATCAGGGTTTGAATAATTTTTAAGTTTAGTTTTTAATAAACTATTTTCTTTTATAAGTTCATCATTTTCCATTTTTAATTTAGTATTTTCTTGTTCTAAATCACTCATTATTATATTATGACTAACTTATTTTTAAATATGTTAAATTATAATATAAATGACTAAACATCATACAGAAGATTACAAGATAAGTGCTGTAAAATATTATTTGAAACATACTATTTCAATGGATAAAACCTGTGAAATGTTTGAGTGTAGTTATAAATCATTATATCGTTGGATTAAACAATACAATAAGAATGGAAATATAAAAAGAAAACAAACAAAAAAGAAACCTTATAAAATAACAAACAATATTACAAAATATGTGTTATCATTGGTTAAAAAAAATGTTAATATTACTCTGTGGGAAATAGTAAATTTAGTAAAAGATAAATTCAATGTAAGTTTAACAGACCATTCTATTTTTCGTATTTTGAAGAAAAATAAAATTACACGAAAACGATTAAGAAATAAATACTATCCAGAAAAACGTGAAGGTCAAGAGAAACAGGATTTACAAATCTTTTATAAAACATTAAAGAAATATAACTATAAAAAGGCAATATCAGTAGATGAAACTTCTATTTATTTGAATATGACTTTAACATATGGTCGTTCTAAATCTGGAACACGAGTAATAAAGAAAACTAACAAATATCCATTCAAAAAATATAATTTAATAGTAGCAATTGCTTATAACAAAATTATTGGATGGACTTTATATGAACACTTAAAAGGCGGGATAAAGAAAGAACAACAAATGGATTTTTATAATAAATACATAAACAACAAATACAAAGATTATCTTGTTTTATATGATAATGCAAGTCCTCATAAATCTCTTTTATTACGACAACTAATAAAAGATAGTGGCAATCATTTATTATATTGTGTTCCTTATCATCCAGAAACAAACCCGATAGAAGAATTTTTTAGTCAATTAAAACATTATATACGAAAATCCAGTCCTCAGGACTATAAGGAAATTAGCAATATAATAAAAGAAATACTTAAAACTAAAATCAAGAAAATACATTTAGAAAATTATTTTAAACATAGTTTTCATATTTATAAATAATTTTATCTCATTTTAAATATCGGTCGGTGTAATATCCATTTTTTTTTTAATTTTACATTCCTCTGTGAATATTATTTGGTTATCTTCATCTAAATAAAGTTTATAATATTTACCTACTAACTTTTTTATAACAATATCTGTTGAAATTTTTTCTAACAATGTTGCCATTTTCTCGATAAAATATTATACATAAAAAACAGATAGATGAGTGATTAGTATTGTTAAGTATTTATTTACACCTTTTAAACTTTTAAATGGTCACTTTTATGTTAACTAAACATATAAATGAGCAAACATCATAGTACTGATTATAAAATTAGTGCCATTAAACACTATAGCAAAACGAAAAACTACTCTGAAACATGTAGAATATTTGGGTGCAAAAGAACAACTTTAGCGAGATGGGTTAAAAAATATAAAGACGAAAAGATACTTGCGAGTAAAAAAAGAAGTAGAAAATCTTACAAAATAAGAAAAGTTCACGTTAAATTTATAATTAACACTATCAAGACAAACAAACTTATTACGTTAAAAACTCTTGATACTCTACTCAGAAAAAAATTCGATGATTATAATATATCTATTCAATGGTTAAATGAAGTCATAAGGGCAAACTCAATTTCGAGAAAAAGAACACGGATTAAGCATTTTCCAGAAACTAGATTTGGTAAAAAGATTTCAAAAAAAGTAGAAATGGAAAAACTTTTTGATAAAATAAAAAAATACAAAATTAATGATATAGTGAGTATAGATGAGACTTCAATCAAACCTGGAATGATGAAGGAATATTGCAGAGAAGTAAAAGGAAAACGCTGTTATGTAAGGACAACTGACAATATAGTATTTAGAAAATTCACTGCAATTATTGCTATAAATACAAAAGGTTTGGTTGGTTATAAAGTATATGACAAAGGGGGGATAAACACTGATAGATTTTTAGCATTTATCAAAGAAAAAATTTTGGACAAGAATAAAGGAAAACTTTTGTTGTTTGATAACGCTAGAGAACATTGCTCAAAAAAAGTATTAGATGAGATAATAAAAAGTGGGAATGATTATGTCTTTAATGTACCATATAATCCTAAATCTAATCCAATCGAAAGTTATTTTAGTCAGATTAAACATTATATAAAACTTGATGTTCCCATGTCATTCAATTCTCTCAAAATAAGCTTAGAAAAAGCAATGTCGAAAGTATCTAAAAGCAATTATAAGAAATATTTTATGATTTTTTAAACAGATATGTCAATGTCGTATTCAACAAGAAAACAAAAGAAGATACTGTATCTAAAAATAAAAAGCTCACATCGAATGAAAAGAAGGAGAAAATTTCCCAAATTAGGAAAGAACTTAGAACTATAAAAAATAATTTAATCGAAGGAACAGACAAAATAGAAGGAAAAATATTATTCCAAAACATATAACTTTGGATACAACAACTATCATACATTTATTATTTGAAAAAGAACATGGAAATAAAGGAGACTATCTGACAAAAGGAAAAGTTGTAGAGAAAAGAGAAGAAATATGGAAGAACTTTTTCAGAATAGAAAAGAAAAAGATATTTGGCAATAAAGATACATCATATAAGTTTAACTATCAGGTGCATACAGATGGGATAGGAGCATCAATTTTGAAAATAAGAAGTGATCTTTACAATATAAATGGTAAAAGTGTAGTACATTCCATCAGAAAGCCGAAAGGATTCAAACAAGAAAGGTATATAGACGAGTTGACAGAGGCGGAAAAAGAAAAATATAATAAGTTTGATATAGTTGGAATAGATCCTAATCTAAGTGATCTTATTTATTCAACCAATGGAAAAACAAAAAATGTAAAAGGAAAACATAAGACAACAACTTTTAGGTACACTCAGGATCAAAGAAGAAAAGAAACTAAAGATAAAAAATATCTGAAAATAATAGATAGTCTGAAAAAAGATACAAAGATTAAAAATGCATCAGTAAAGGAATTAGAAGCAATTCTAAGTAAATTTGATTCAAAATCTTGTAGTTATACTAATAATTGTTCTTACATCAAAACAAAAAATAAAATTAATAGTATCCTTTATTCTTTTTATGAGAAATCGCTGTTTAGAAAGTTAAAACTAAATGGGTATATCAATCGACAAAAATCTGAAAGTAAGATGATAAATAGTTTTAGAACAACTTATGGAAATCCTAGTAAAGTTCTAGTCGCTTTTGGAGATTTTGAGCAAAGGCAACATATGAAATATAAGGAACCAGTAAAAGGAAAAGGTATGAGAAAAATATTCTCTAAAGCTGGATACACAATCTTTTTGGTAGATGAATATAATACTAGTTGTAAATGTTATTTTAATGGGGTAGATATGGAAAAATTTCGAAAACGAGGTAACCCAAGACCTTGGAAGGATAATATAACTACATATCATGGTTTGTTACGTTCTAAAAACGTTCCTAATGACAAATCAAATATGATTTATATTATGAACAGAGATTTCAACGCCTCGATGAACATAAGATACAAAGCTTTTTGTTATATAAATAACAAAGAATTGCCTTCCTATTTAACAAGGAAGAAATAATAATTCAGTTGGATTTCATCGATGGTTAACTATGAGTTAGCCCTTTTAAGGAACTATATTTTATTATAGTTGCCTGAAAGCCAACATAACCAAATTTTACATATGGCTGAAATGCCTAAACTTTTGAATTTTTTTATTGACTTAATCGTCCATTTAAAAGTTTAAAAGGTGTAAAAAATACAAATATAAAATAATAAATAAAATAATGAGTTGATTCAAGCCATTACATATGTATAGATATTCGTGTTTAACCAAATTATATGTATTATGTAATAGGATAAGATCCTGCATTGAGAACACCACATATGTTTTTATCTGGACCTCTGGCAAGTTTTATGTAACCGCTTTCTCCCCATGAAGGTCCCCAACTGTTTTTGACAAGCCAAAAATCTTTTCCGTCTTCTGTACCATATCCAGCCAAAAGTACTCCATGGTCCATTTGACTGGGATCACTCGAACATGATTTATCGCCATATACACCACCACTGTAAAATTGAAAGCTTTTTCCGGCAGCATAAATTCCAATTGACACAGGTTGTTGAGAAACTGCAGACATCATATCTATATTATTTTTTGGTGTTACATTGTTGAATCCAGAAATAGTAGCTTTTACACAAGACGATTTAAATTTACATTGGCCATCTTTAGCACCATATGGATAACATTCTTCGGAATCCAATCCTTCTTCATCAATTACACATTGAAAACCGCGAGTCATAAGTCCTCCTTCACAACCATTACATGTATGGCAACAATCTACAAGTTGTTGGGGGGAAAGTGATACAAGATTTCCGGTTGACAAAGCATGTGCTCCCTCAACCGATTCAATTGTACTAAATGCCCAACAAGAACCACATTGCCCTTGATTTTTTACTGGAGTCACTGCTCCCTTATTTACCCAATTTACTTCTGATGGAAAATTAAACTGATGTGACGTCTTGTGAATACTTGAATTTACGTATTCATGTGAGTAACCAGAGTATCTGTTTTTGAATTCTTGGTTATGTAAATCACCAAATTCGTTCATTTTCACCGTATAAGGATGATTTTCTTTATTATGTTTATTAATAAAATCAATATTTCTTAGATAAACCTTAAATCTATAGCCCTCTTCTTGGATTGTATCATAATACTTTCCGTAAGTCTTTTTCCATTCATCAAATACCTTACCGTGATCAATAGCTCCAACACTAAGAGCCGAAAATAGCATAACTGCAATAAATACTTTCATTGTCATCGTTTATTAAGTCTTTTGTTGTTATAACTTATTGATTACAATTTAATATAAATAAATAAAAAATTCAATTTTTTTCCGTATATGAAATTAATATTGCGATCAACTCAACACTAATAAATAAAAATATTATACATATTCTGTACTCGGACAGATGCTGAAGAATTGCCGCTCGAAAGAACGATGGTAATTTTTTCAGTACTCGGACAGATGCTGAAGAATTGCCACTCGAAAGAACGATGGTAATTTATATCTCGTAATTTATATTAGTATCAATCTTACAAATATAAACATTAAAAAATCAATTTTCAATATTTTCCTTTTTCATTTTTCCTAATCCTAATTTGGATATATGAACTCTTTTTCCATAATTTTCCTTTGATTCATCGGGAGTTTTCTATTATTATATAACATCAATTTCACTTCGTTTTCCATCCATACGACTATATTTTCATCATCTTTTTTTTCTATAAAATTTTTAAATTTAGTTATTGAACTTGATGGTAAATCTTTTTTTAATATCCCAAATTTTTCGATTAATATATCTTTACTTTCGCCAATCATTTGTTGTATAATTCCCTTTTTACTCGACACTTCCCATGTTTTACCAGTGTATGTATAAACTAAATTATTATTCATGTTTGATACAAAAACATTATGGAAATCTGGTCTTTTTTTATTAAAATGAACATATTTAATTAAAAGAGGAACACTGCTGAAACCATGACCAATAAATTTTTTATATATATCGTCAGTAACAAATCCCAAATCCTCTTTACCAAATGCTACCATTTTGACGTCACCATTTATATAATTTCCTATATTCTGAGTATTGTGTATATGATTCGTCGTGTATGTAGTATTTCCGCACGATTCTTTTCTATTTCCAGGCAACATGTTATTTAATGTTTTAATTATATTTTCTATTTGTGATATTTTTTTGATAGCGAAAATATTCTGCAATATATTAGGATTTTCCAAGACCATATGCTCATCATTTTTTAAAAGTTTTTCTTTTTTTGCACTCGAATAAATTATTATCAATTTACGACCATTAACACATTTTATTTTTCCTTGAAAATCGTGTTTACATTTCATATGTCTTTTCAAATTATCGGGTCTGGTGTAACTTTTTGTGCATTCTGGACAACCATGAGGAAACCCGTTCACAGTATGTTGTATATTTTGGTTTTTTTGTTGAGGGTTTTCGTCCAAAAACTCTTTTTTATGAGGGTTATTGTTGAAAATCTGGAGAGTTTTTGCATCGTTACCGTATATGTCCTTCAATTTACACGGTGTCTTGCGATTCTTTGTATGATTATTGTAATGACCCTTGTGTGTAAATACCTTATTACACCGAAAGCAAACGAAACTCATCGTCTTATATATAAAATGCACAAATTTTTTATGTATATTTCGACGAATTCAAATATTTTTTTGGACGAAAAATAGTCGAAAACTATCAAAAATTTACATCAAAAAACACATTAAGAGACAAATATATCAATTATGTATATTTGGTATATGACGAGAGACCATACATGACCATAAACGATTTTATTAATTTAAAAATAAGACGTTGTTAACATCATAAAATTACCCTCATTTTTTTGGACGAAAATCAAGTAGAGAGAGTGGATCAAAAAAAACTACCTAGAAAAAAACAGTGTATTGTAACTTCAGACAAAAAACATTTTTAATATAAAAAGTCTTACCAGTATAAAAAATAAATTAGTTACATGTACGGCTTTTTATTTTTATCCACTTTTTTAAGAAGTAAAGAGGTAAGACACGAGACCATAAAATTATATTAATTATATGTATAAATGATCTTACAATGGTCACGTAAAATAATAATTTAATTTTTTAACGTCACAAAACTACTTTTTGTTTTCTGGTGTTACTTGATTAAGACCATAAACTGATTTTTTTGATTTTATAGTAAGACCGAACGCTCATCAACAGTAGCCATATTTTGAAACAGACGTAAAATGGTCATAAACTGTCTCAAAAAAATGTTAATTTTAAGATGGTAAATGATCTTAAAATATTTTTCTGCAACATTGAATTTTTTTACCTAATCTACGGTGGAATCCGCAAGTTTTTCTAAAAAAACGAAATAGTGGACGGGTATATTTTATACACATATGCCAAAACCTAACATCTCAAAAAAAAAAATCTCAGTCTTCGGACCTCTTTAAAAAAATATATTTTAATGAAATTATGCTCTTATCGTCATACAATTTATTTTTTTAATAATTACAGACGATAGGCGTCCTTAAAAAAAATAAATATAAATATACTAAGACGTTAAACGTCAACATTTTTTTTGCCCTGTTTTTACCTGTTTTTGCATTTTTTAGATATTTTTTATAAGAAAAGCGCAATAGATACAACCGTGTTTTTTTGACCAAAAAATAATATATGAAAATAATAAAGTGCAATATGTGACAACCGAGAGCATATAAGACCATATCAAAAAAAACTGATTTTAAAACTGAATCGAAGGTTTTTTTTTGTTTATAAATATGTTTATATTGATCATGAAACAATCTACTTCACTCGAAATAGAACGAGGAAAAGCGGCATTAAGAGAAAGTATTGATAGAAAAAATGCTCAAAGGGAAAGGGACCAAAAATTAATGAAATCAGAATTTATTTGAAAGAAAATAAAAAATATTGTATATGTGGATCAATATCTTTAGTTTTGTTAATTGGTTTAATCTTATTTCTTGTTTCAATAGAAAAAGTGGATCAAACTGAATTTGTATTAGTTAAAAATTTTCATACCAAAAAGGTTGACAAAGAAGTGTACGGCCCAGGACTATATTTTTATGGTTTAGCGTATTCGTCAATTATATTTCCATCGGTACCTGTTTATCTTGATATTGGTGCTAAAGATGGAGAAGGCACCGAAGGAACAGATATAATAGTAAGAACATTGGATGGTATGAATGTTATAGTAAACCTTTTGGTACAAATCCAATTGAAAAAAGAAGACATTTATGATCTTTATGTTTCCACACCACATAAGAAAGATAAAATATTATGGAAAATACGAATGTCGGTTTTGGCAAAAGATGCTATTCGTGAAACAATTTCACATTTCGAAGTTAATCAGATATATTATAATTTGACAATGGTAAAGAATGCGTTGGAAGTTTCAGTTACTGAAGAAATAGGTCACAATTTAGCAACAGTAAAAGGTTTTCAGTTTAATTATATGAAATGTCCTGAAACTTACGAACAAGCAATACAAGCAAAAATTATACGAACTCAAGAAGTTCTTGCGCAAACACATACTATACAAATGGCAAAAAATGAAAAAGAATCAGAATTAAGATTAGATATGTTGACTACTGAAAATACCGAAATCGATTTACAATTAGATCAAATGTCAGCAGATCTTAATATTTCAAAAATCGAAATTCAAATACAGAAAAACACCGGTATTGCATATTACCAAAAAGAGTCAGAGAAGGATAAACGAATTATAAACTTCGTATATTCCATGAATATATCTAATCCATCCTCTTTTGTAACTTTACAACAGTTCATAGAACGTCTAGCTGGTTCAAATAATAAGATGCTTGTCGGTTTACACCAATGGAAATTTAAAATGGTCTATTTTGAGAAAAATATATAAAGAAATATTCTAATTATATATTGTAGAATATGATTGGATAATTATCCAATTAAGAAGGTGTTTTACTTG
>Ga0066608_1001762_pt1 | contig 10572 bp, 8 predicted proteins | sample SaaInlV_DNA_135m_FD_60377 | JGI IMG/M metagenome (GOLD analysis project Ga0066608, IMG submission 60377) | Marine microbial communities from expanding oxygen minimum zones in the Saanich Inlet - SI075_LV_DNA_135m | ecosystem: Environmental > Aquatic > Marine > Unclassified | place: British... | reverse complement strand
CTTACTGGACGGGAAGAACCGGTCTACTTTAATCAGGGTTCTGCCATACCAGTCAGATTTATATTCCAGTTGTCGTGTGATTTCACCGAAGGAGACATCCAGGATCGAACGGTTTAAACCAGATTTCTGCTTAACCTTTTTACCAGGATTATCGAGGGTTCCCTTATTGCTACGAGACAGACCGGATACATTCAGATCCTCAATCATGATCACTTGGTTTTCGTTGATCATGCGTCGGGTTATTTGATGAATGTATGCCTGGCGTTCATCGGCAATACGGGCGTGTAATTTTGCAATGCGGAATTTGGTTTTTAAACGGCGGTTTGACCCTTTCTGTTGTCGGGCCAGGCGTTGTTGTAAACCTTTGAGCTGGACTTTCTTTTTCAATAAATGGCGTGGATTAACAAACTGGGCACCGTCAGAGAGTGTCATGACTTGATTAACCCCCAGATCAATACCAACGGTTTTACCCGCTGCCGGCAAAGATTGAATATCTTCTTCAACGGCCATTGATACAAAATACCTACCTGCTGAATCTTTGCTGACAGTGACCATTTTGGGCGATCCTTCCGGTACCCTGGTCCAGCGTACCTTGATCTGTCCAAGTCCGAGAATTTTGAGCATTTCACCGGCTTTATAATTTTTAACGATCACGCGCTGGTCTAGCTGAAAACGAATGGACTGCAGCTGGTGACGACTCTTAAACCTGGGATAACCGGCACCTTCTTTGAAGAATTTCCGAAAGGCTGCATCCTGATCTCTCAAGGCCTGGCTATAAACGGTTGTCGGTGTGTCTTTCAACCAACGGTAAGACTCCAGCTTTTTAAGCTCAGTCAGCTCCCGGCTAAAATCGATGCCAGTGACTGATTCAGAATATTCTTTATAAATATTTGATCGCCAGGCCAGGCAGGTATTCCAGGCAAAACGTTTTGATCCAAAAAACCGGTTCAATAATTGAATCTGTGTTTTGTTTGGGTAAATTCGATATTTATAGGATCGACGCTTCATGAGCATCATTATAATGCATAGAGAACATATTGAGAACCATTAAAACGAAGTTATTTGATTCGTGAAAACTATTTGGCCTGCGTTCCTCTGGCTACTCCAACCGTCTCAGCGGGGTCGTTGACTCCTTGCCTCCTTCAATGATTTATTGCTTTACGAAGAATACATTTGAAACAACGCTGGATGAATGGATAAAAGTAGGTTTCCACAACCACCCAGAACAAAAAGAACAGATAGAAATAACAGCTGTATCAATGAAACAATTTATGTAATCAGATAAAATACAGAAGTACAAAATGGCCATACAGACAAATACCTGATGAATATAATTGGACCTCAATTACGAGCCTATCGAAACAAACATAAACTCACATTGGACCAGTTTTCCAATAAACTTAATTTGTGTGGAATCGATATAAGTAAAGCTGTTTTGTCTAAAATTGAAAATTGCGAAAGGAAAATCACTGATATTCAAGTGCTACAATTTGCTATGTGCCTAAGTCTCTCATTGGACGAACTCTATGGACAGGAACATACCCAGAATTTAATACACTTGCATATGAAAAAAGCCGTAATATAAGGCCAAGCCGGTACACAAAGGTGTTGCAATATTCTATATGGTAGCTGTTTTTAATATGGCTCTATTTGCAGGTCAAGACATTTGCGCTAAAATTTGCTTTGTAATCTATATTGATGAAATTAGAAAAATATGATCCCAACAGATAAAAAATGGAAAATGAAGCCTGATTTTGGAAAAGCACTTATGCTTGCCCGGCGAGAAATTGCTGTATTTGTCTGTGATGCTGTAAATCTTGAAGGTATTGCTATGACATTACCTGAAGTACAAACATTGTTAGATGGGATAACAGTTGGTGGACATAAAGTAAATGATCAACAAATCACCATCAATCAAGGTAAAGCATGGAATTATCTTTTTTCATCAATTAAAAAGGATAGTTTTATTCTAAATGCTGAGTATGCTTGTGAACTACATTCTATTGCAGCTAAGGAAGAAGCATTAGAATGGGGTGTTTTTCGCTCAGGAGGAGTTAACATTGGAGGAACCGCATATACTCCACCCTCTTACGAGCGTCTTCCAGAATTGTTTGAAAAAATGTCAAATAAGACTCAATCATTTAATGACATTTATGATAAAGCTATTTATGTTTTTTTAGAGATGTCAAAAAATCAGTTTTTTTATGATGTTAATAAAAGAATGGGGCGTTTTATTATGAATGGAATTTTGTTAAATGAAGGGTATCCTGCTATTAATTTACCCGCAAAGAGACAGCTTGAATTTAACCAATTGATGCTTGATTTTTATAATTCTGGCGATATGAAACCAATGAATGTTTTTATGCGCTCTTGTCTTGACCATAATGTAATTAAAATAATGCTTGAAGATCGTACCCATTCATTAAAAATGTAGTCAGCAATTTAAGGCACAGGGAAGCTAAAGAAAAAATAATTACACTCTTACATAGGTTAGCCTAAATACCTCCTATTCCTGGCTATATTTTTGTTTTAAAGTCGTAAAAGATTTCTTCAGCAAAATCATATCTAAAATCCATTCTAAACCACATTATTTACAGGGTTGCAGGTTTTATTTATCAACACCTTTACTTACCGGCCTGATATAAAACAAAGAAAAAAATCAACTGTTAAACAGTAAGTATTGAAAATATACTTGTGGAAATTTGTGCTGATCCAAACTTAAAAATGTATCTAAAACCAATCTGGTAAATTTCAGACTCATAATTAACATCATTTAACTTGGTTACATAGGATGAACCACCATCTATAGATGAACCGACAAATTTTGCATCAATATGCATTGACCTGTGCTTTGACACCTTATTTATACCTGTGAATTTGATACCCAGTGAGCTGGACTCCATATCCTTAGATTTCAGCTCAGGCAAGACATTAACAAAAGAGTTATGACAGGAACCAGATGCAATATTCCAACTATGGCCAGAATTCGCCGAAAATAAAACCGAGGTGAAAATTAAATTATCTACAAATAATCCTGTGAACATTATCCTGCCAAATAAATTTATAATGATCATATCTTTCCACAGCTATATCTAAAGACGCTTAGTAGAAATCACCGAAAAGGTGGTAAATATTAAACGCCAAATTCGAGGTTTTTAAAAACCGCAATATAAACAGAAAACTGAAAATAAACACCTTTTCGGTGGTTGTAGAAAAATAAGGAAACCGTGCTGATAAGTTAAAATCCAGAGTTACTTAAATAAGCGAACAATAAAAATGCTTAAACTAATTTTAGTAACTTTCTTATACGCAATTACTATGCAACCAATGATCGTCATAGCAACTGCTGATCAGGACAGGTGGTTAAATCGAAATGAAGAGGGATGGTTTTTTTATAACGAACAAGAAGATCCCGAACCTGAAATAAAGATAGAAAAAGAAGTCCCCCCTACCCCGACACCACCTCCGGTAGCAAAACCTGAAATGCCTCAGGAAGAAGGACCGGAACCCTTCACATCAGCCTGGATACGAGGAAATATTCAGTTCTATCTGGATGCAGCAATAGACAATCCCACCGCAGAAAATGTATCAGCATATTTATATATACAAAATTACGCCATGAATAAATCCATGCAATTTATGGATGCTAACAAGAAAGCAACACTTGGACACCCAATGTTCGATTCAATATCACAAAGACCCACAGCTACTTATGCAAATCGCCAACTGGATGAGGAGGCTACACAAAAAAGGGCTGAAACACTGGATAATATCAGTCATAACTCAGGCATATTTTTCTTTTCAGATAATAGCAACGCTTCAAAGATACAAGCCGATATTATCAGCATGCTTGTCAGAAACTTTGACTTTGATATTTTAAAAATCACCACGGCCCAACCGACTCAAGAACTGGCCGATCAGGGCTTTAAAGAAGATAAAGGCCGGTCAAAGGCGCTCGGCATATCAACCTACCCCGCTATTGCATTAATAAGTGCAGATGGTAATTACGATGTTATCAGCCAGGCACCGGTAAGTTATTCCGACCTGAGGGATCGACTACTCATTGGAGCAAATCGATTAGGAGTCATCAATGAGGCAGAATTAAACCAAACAAGACCAATACGCAATCTTGGTTCGATCAATGTTGATATTACGCAACTAAAAAATAGCTCAAGCGATACAAGCTCCGTCCCTGTTCCCCAGAAAGACATCGTTAACCTGTTCAACCAAAGGTAATCCACATGAAATCATTAATTAATACAACTTTAATTATATACACATTATTACTGCTGATTGTTCAACAAACTTTTGCTGCCGGTATGCAAACACAGCTCGATAATATTTATCAGGATATGGAGAATTACACTGCCCCAGGTTCATATGAAACCATGCGCAGATCAGGCTACACACTGGGTCGCTATACCTATAAAACAAAAATTGTTAATGAAAACTTGATCTCTATGGTAGCTCCTAGTGCTAAGGGTGGATGTGGAGGCATTGATGCTTTTGGGGGATCATTCAGTTTTGTTAATGCCGATCAACTGGTCCAATTACTCAGACAAGTAGCATCAAATGCACAAGGCTACGCATTCCAGCTCGCCATGGACAATATGTGCCCGGACTGCATGAAATGGATGAACGAACTTCAATCTAAGGTTCAGGCCTTAAATAGCAATCTCTCCAATTCCTGTCAGCTTGCCCAAGGGCTTGTAAATGATGCATCAAGCATTATGCCCTGGAAAATAAAGGAAAAAACAGATGCTTCACTTAAAGCATCCTTAACGGGTGTAGGCGATGATTTCGGTGATTTACAGGGTTTCATCTCAGAGTCTTTAACCCCCTCTCGACGTGCAAAAGATGCTGATGCTGATGTATTCGCTCAAAAAAACACCGGCAATGTCGTTTATAAAGCACTTCGATACCAGAATGTCCAAAATTGGTATACCGGTGGTGACGCGGAACTTATAGAAAGCATCATGTCAATGACCGGTAGCGTTGTTGTCGGGGACCTGGTAACAAATCCTGATGATAATGGCGAGACTACAGAAGTAATTGAATTACCCGGATTACAACTCACTATACAAGACCTAATTGAGGGTAAACAAAATGCAGAAATTTATGATTGTTCACAAACAGATTATGTAAATCTTTGCCGAATAAACCCTGCAGACAAGAAAACAATAAATATTACTGGACTCAAAGAACGCATACTAGATGCTTTCGTTGGGGCAACAGGGTTAATCACTCATATACGAAATGGAGATATTAACGCCAATTTTACCGATGAACAAAAAGCAATTTTAGCCGCCATGCCTCACTCTATTGGTACAAAAATATTTCAGATAGCACCCAAATCAACACCTGCAGCAGAAACATTAATCCGGGACGTAATTAACCCCGTGACCCTGGAATATGTATGGAGGCTGATTAGAGAATCCGTCAGAGCTACGGAGGATGCATTAGCTCAACAGAAAAATGAAACATATAAAGGAAAGGCAATGGATATGATCAAAGCCTCTTACGATGATCTTGAAAAAGAGTTTATATCTCTTAATAGTACCTACGGCAGCGTCTCTGAGGTCGAGGAAAAATACAACAATATTATTAAGAATATTGATAAACCAAACTATTTTATCAGTAGCGCAAACAATAACAGGGCTAAATAGATATGGACTTTACAATTTACTCCATAGGGGACTCTTTATTTCTTGAGCAAGTCATGATTGCACTAGCGATGATTGCTGGTATCGATGATTTTACAGCAATGGTGCAGGTTGGACTTCTAGTTGGCGTTTTTTCAGTTGTAATAAGCGGTATATCCACTGGAGGTCAGAAAATTGAATTTCAACATGTCCTACTGGGCTTCATAATATACGCGACTATGTTTGTGCCAACAGCACGAGTACTAATCGAAGACACCTATACCGGCCAGGTACGAATTGTAGACGATGTGCCAATAGGACCCGCTGCAGCTGGTGGAATAATATCCCTTGTCGGTTACAAGTTAACCGAACTTTTTGAGCAGGCGTATGCACCTATAGTTCCAGCAATGACCGAAAATGAATTCTCTGAATCCTTACGGATACTAACTGATATTCGTAACAAGTCGATGCAAAGCGCTATTTGGAATGGTATCAATGAAGATTCAGGGTCGGGACAAGTAGATCTGCAAAAGAGCTGGACTGAATACATAAAAGATTGCACATTGACTAAAATTGACCTTGGCTTAATAACGGCGCATCAACTCTATACTTCATCCTTTGAAGTAGGCCTGGAGTTTGATTCAAACCTTTATGGAACTCAATTATTCATCAATCCCGGCAGTAGCATTGGTGTAAATTACACTTGCGCAGATGCCTGGGACGCTTTACAAGCCACAACTACTTTCGATGCTGAAACAACCAGAGCCTTTAATTCTATACTGGGTTTAGATGCTAATAATTTAGGTGCCGGTGATTCTTCTATCACAAAGACCAATGATGCAATAGCGGCATTGATCCCAGTTGGAATGGCAGCAACACGATACATAAAACTTGCAGTTCTGGAGCCTATTTTAGGAATGGCCGCTGAAAGGAAATACAAGGACACCCAGGATCTATCGGGAGCAATGATGGTTAACCAGGCTCTACAGCAAAGAAATACTCAATGGGCGACAGAACAAACCTTGTTTATGTCAATTGTCAGGCCCATGCTGGCATTTTTTGAAGCTTTCATTTATGCAATCAGTCCTATTATGGCTTTTGTCATTGTGCTTGGAGCCAAAGGCATACAATTGGCTGGTAAGTATTTTGCGCTCTTAATCTGGATCCAGCTCTGGATGCCGTTACTGTCAATCGTGAATCTTTATGTCTATTCGGCAGCAAGTCGCGCAGTCGCCACATACGGCACAATGGGGACTCACAACTGGGATTCATTCTATTCACTAAACGCAGCAGCCGATACAATGCAACACTGGATCGCAACCGGTGGATTACTTGCCGCTTCAACTCCAGCTATTGCTCTAATGCTTATTTATGGGTCAGCCGTAACAGCCACGCATTTGGCTGGAAGATTAAAAAGCTCTGATGTTGTCGATGAAGGATATGTTTCACCAGACATTAAGAATAATCCAGGAATGGCAAACATAGCATCCATGCATAGTGGGAACTATTTGAATGGTATGATGATGACAGGATCTGAGTCTATGATTGGAACCGCGCAAATAAGTACAGCATTAAGTAAGGGAGTTAGTTCAACAGAAGCAAATCTCAGGCAAAGTGCAGATCAATATACCGACACATTAGGACATTCAATTACAAGTGGACAAACTGAACAACAAAGATTTGATCGCGCTGAAGATATAGGACGTTCCGTAAGTGCTGGAAATTCACAAATCGCACAAAACGCAAGCTCATTCTCCAAAGGCCTGGCTGAATCTGGTGCTATATCGCATGACCATAAAGATGCCGTAACCGGTGCTGCTGTCGCCTCTATCGATGCAAATGGTTCTTTTAATGCTGCAAAATTCAGCCAAATAATGGGGGCAGCTGGAATCGGATTAAAAGCTGGGGTTGGACTAGCAGGGAACATGCAGAGTACTTCATCAGATGGGTCTACACAAACATCATCAGAGTCACTACAAGCCGGTATGGATTATAAGTACTCCGATAATCAGATTGCGAAATTTGGATCAGAGTTAAGCTCCTCACTAAAAGACGGGAATACCTTATCAAAAACTGATACCTGGGGAACACAAGATTCACAGAATTTAACCAAAAGTAGTTCAGAATTAGAGTCTGCTTCTGATACCTACCAGAAAATGTCCGCTTTAAATACTTCTTTTCAGGGGAGCACTAATTTCAATCTTAGAGAGGTCGGCTCATTAGCTGCAGGCAGGCATCTAGATGGATACAATGGAAATACGGCAGCACAGGACACGCTATACTCAGGTATGACATCACAACCACAGCAGGTTCAAGAGGCTGCCCAAAATTTATATAGCCACTACAGGCAGCTCGGTATGGAGCCACAAGTAGCTCAAAATACTGCCAGCTTGACGGCATTATTAAGTCGATCAAATTACTCCAATGAGTCAGATTTTATTAAGGGTTCCCAATTAGCAGGTGAAGTCATCAGCCAATCGACCGGACAACCAACAGGTGCCGGGGGTTATGGCTACGAAAACAATTCGGCATTACAAGATAATGCCCCGAATAATAGAGATGTAAAAGCCACGGCCACGATTGATGGACCTCCATTGAAAAGTTCGGTAGATACGTCATCCGTAGGAGATAGTGTCACAAACGCGACACCTCCAGCTTCAGCAAATGTGGAAGAAGCACATAATCAGAATATTCGTGAAGTAAAGCAAGATGGCTTAGAAAAAGAGCGGAGCATCAGTAGCTCTGCCGCAAATACAGCCGCGAGGAATATCGGTCGAGATCTTAACATGAGTACATCAGCTTCTACCTGGGGAGCTTATGATAATGCAAACAGCTGGCTATCCAGAAGATCAGATGAAGTAGGTGGTGGCATTAATGCTGCTTCTGAAGAAAAGTGGGAAGCCATTAAAGATTTCACAAATGGTGATGCTGGCCTCATGGAATCAGCCAAGAAGTTCTTAGACCCCAATGCCGGGGTTGATGCCTACAATCAATTTATTGATCAGTATGGTGAGCAATTTAAAGGAGCTGTTCAACAATATGCAGTGGATCATTACGGTTTGACATCTTCACAGGCTGCAGTGTTTGCGGAGTCATTTGATACTAATGATCAACCGATGCAACAGCGTATTGCTGAGATGCAGCAGGATTATATGACTCCAGATGGTAAGGGTGGGATGGAACTAACAGATGCCAATCGAAAACTCACAGAAGATATGGCTGACCGAATTATTGATGCCTCAGGTTCTGGAGAACGTGCGGGAAGTTACTTGCAGGATATAAGGCAACACAATATAGCCTCTCGACGTGCTACCCCAAATGAGTAAATATAGAGGTAACAGCTTAAAGGTTATCCTTATTATAAATATCACCATAAAGGTTATGAATTGAATTTCGATTTGTTACGAATGAGTTTTCAAACGGGTCATTACCATTATCAAAATCATCGTCAACATCAATATTGATATCTTGAGGAACGGGCAATAACTGCCCGATACCACCAAATAAGGCTACCGCTGCACCAATCAAAAAGGTCGGCAATACAAGCCCACCCAATCCCGCAATCGCTTCAGCGATTATCAGGATGGCAGTCACCAGGAATACCTTAATAAAAAAACCTGCTGCACTGATTATATTTTTCATAGCTTTTTCCTTTCTCTCTCTGCGTATTATAAACATAAAAAAATTTATGTAAGCTTTGTCCTGTAATTCTGTCAAATATTTCCATTTCCTTCATATCCTTAATACCCCATCAACTTAAAGTTTAAATTTTCTTTTCTTTAAATAAGGCCATTATAAAGAAGGAATAATCAATATTTACAATGTATTGCATAACTTGTTAAATTATTAATCAACTTAAAACAAAAAATATTATATAGAATATTTTTATAGTACAAAATTAAATTTTTATTGGATAACTAATTTATATTGTATTTTCAAAGGTTTATAGACTTTACCCATTAACTTACGATAATAGTGAAATCAGAAAATTAACACCTGTAAGGTTGTAAGAATCAAATAAACGCTTATACTTCGCCTATCTTGCAATACTTGTTAATTTTTAATGCAGCTTAAAGTAAAAACAATTATCGTAACAACACTTTTATTGTTTACGACATCCAATGCTTATTCTTTCTCATTAAAGAATACCGCATTCTATGTTGTCGGTGAAAAATATGGAATAGACCCTCTTTTACTGTACTCAATGTCTCTGGAATTATCCGCAAGGTATATAGGCAAGGGGCATGTATCCCCCTCTCCTTACGCAATTCGATCTCATCACTTAACAAAACATTTCGATAGCCAGGAGAGTGCCAGTGAAAAACTACGTGAATTAGTTAAGAAAACTGACTGGATCGACGTGGGCCTAATGCAGATATCTCTACATTATCATCCTCAGGAAAACCCTATCCATTTACTCGACCCATTTCAGAATCTGATAGTGGCCGCACAAATACTAAACAAAGCAACAGCTACAACAAATGACCCGATACTCGGTGTCGGGAAATATTTTGCCTGGTCTAATAAAGAATTAGCTCAAAAAAAAGGTGCAAAGGTTTGGAGCACTTATAGTCGCCTAAGAGCTTTGCAGTTTGAGAAAATAAATGAAAATTAAAAAACTCCTACCATCCTTTCTTATTTTAATATCTCTTGGGCAAGTATCCATTGCTCAAGATAAGCCATCATTAAAAGGCACAATGTTTAACCAAATTGGTCATGAAACCGGACTGGATCCATTGCTGCTCTATTCAATTGCCTTAACCGAATCAGCCATCAGTCAGGGAAAAGGTTTTATTAGACCACATCCCTATGTATTCCGATCCAATGTCGGAGGTCCAAAATATTTCGATACAAAGGAAAAGGCGGCTCAAGCACTAAAAGAAATACTAAATAAAACCGCCAACATCGATGTAGGTATGATGCAAATAAA
>Ga0066608_1001755_pt1 | contig 10599 bp, 10 predicted proteins | sample SaaInlV_DNA_135m_FD_60377 | JGI IMG/M metagenome (GOLD analysis project Ga0066608, IMG submission 60377) | Marine microbial communities from expanding oxygen minimum zones in the Saanich Inlet - SI075_LV_DNA_135m | ecosystem: Environmental > Aquatic > Marine > Unclassified | place: British... | reverse complement strand
TTTTTCCCTACATAAAAAATAGTATCATTTTTTATTGCAACATTGCCAATGTATCCGTTCATTCCAGAACCATCATGAATGGTTCCACCCTTAATTAAAACATCTATATTTAAAGGGTCATTATCACAGGATAATACAAATATTACAAAAGCAAAAAGTAATTTTTTCATTTTTTTATGATTCCTTCTAATTTATCAAAAATTTCAGTATTATCATAAATACCTGTGAAAATGGATGAATATTTGCCAAAACTAAATACTGGCACCATTGTAGCTGTATGGTTACCTGAAACATATTTATTTATTACTTTAGAATTTTCTAGATTACCATTTACAATAGCAACGCCACCCGTTTCATGGTCTGCAGTTACTACAACTAATGTGTTTTTGTCTTTTTCTGCATAGTCTAAAACATTTTCAATTGTTTTATCAAATTCAATAAACTCACTAATCATATGTTTTTGATCTTTATCATGAGACCCCCAATCAATTTGAGAACCTTCTACTAAAAGGAAAAAAGGTTTATCTAAATCAACTAGTTTTTGAATTGTAATCTCAACTGCTTCATCTAATGAAGGCTCTCTATTTTTATACTTTTCAATAGGTTCTTCATAAGCAGTTAAAAAACCAATTTTTTTTGAGTTTGACTTTTGATATTCATCAAGATTTTTAGGGAAATAATATTTGTTCATTTCTTTTATAAGATTCCTTTTGTCAGATCTATTTATAAAATATTTCTCACCCCCACCAATAAAGAAATCAACTTTGCTTTTTGATAATTGATTAGCAATCTTGTCATATTCATATCTATTCTCTACATGAGCATAATAAGATGCTGGAGAGGCATGAACTATACTAGATGTAACAACAATAGCAGTTGAGTAACCTAATTTAATACACATTTCCAAAATAGTTTCAACCGAATTATCATTAGAATCAAGACCAATAACTTTATTATTTGTTTTTACTCCTGAAGACATAGCTGTTGCACTTTGGCAGAATCAGTTACTAAATCATCAAATGAATGAGTCTTCGATAAACCAATATATTCAGACCTTTCAAGAGAAGTATAATTGTTATTTGAATACATTCCTGATGAGATGGCTGAAAGCCCCATACCATCACCAATCATCATTACAATATTTGGAGGCTTAGAATCTTGCCCAAAGATATTTACTGTTGAACATAAAATTAATATAAGGATAAGCTTTTGAGACATACTGTAAATTTAAATTTATAATTTAATTATTGTAAATTTTTAATGAGAGAATTGATGATTTTTGAATTCTTTTCTACATTTTTTAAAATATAATCGAAATTTATTTTTCCAGATTTATTTCTTAAGTCTATATCATCTAACAAAGAAAATACTTTAGAGAATTCATCAGGATTTTTAACGGAGTAGACCCCCCCAAGTTCTAGTAACTGTTCAGCCTCACTAAAACCTTTATAATTTTGACCGATAATAACTGGACAAGAAAAAACTGCAGGTTCCAAAATATTATGAAGACCATTATTAGACATCCCTCCTCCAATATATGAGACATATCCATATTTATAAATATATTTCAAACTTCCTATTGAATCAATAATTAATATTTTTTTATCAAAATCACCTTCAGATTTTAAACATGAATATTTGACGGCTTTATCTCCATATAAATTCTCTAATTTTTTAATAAAATTAGAAGAGATGTTATGTGGTGCAATTATAGATTTAATATTATTTTTTTGTACAACTTTATCAATTATACTGATATCTTTTTCCCAAACACTTCCAGCGATAAGACATTTTTGATTATCAATGAATTTCTCAATGTAATTTATTTGATTATTCTCTTCAAGTGTTTTAATAACTGATGTGAATCTTGAATCTCCTGAAATATTTATATTTTTTAATGAGTACTTTTTCAGTATACTTTCTGAATTAAAATCCTGGATATAAAAGAAATCTATATTTTTTAATTTTTTTAGAAACCAATTACCATAAAATTTAAAATAAAACTGTGATTCATCGAACTTTGAGGATACTGAATAAATTAAAGAATTATTTTGCTTTAAGTAAGTTAAATAATTAGACCAAATATCATTTTTTATAAAAACTGCAACTTTTGGATTGACTATTTTTACAAATTTTTTCGCATTTAATGATAAATCAAGTGGGAGATAAACCATTGAATCAGCAATTGTGTAATCTTTTGAATTTTCTAGCCCAGATGGAGAAAAAAAAGTAACTATAATCTTAATATCAGCTACGTTTGATTTTAATGACTCAATTATTGGTTTCGCTATTTCAAATTCTCCCAAAGATGCTACATGAAACCATATATTTTTATCAGAAGGACTTACCTCTTTTCTTAGAATTTTAAAAGAATCCTTTCTCCCTTTAAAAAATAGATTTGTTTTAGATGAGAAAACTCTAAAAGGTTGAGATAGCAAATAAGCTAGGATTATAAATATTTCATAAATAAATTTCACTAGATCCTTTTTCCAAAAATACTTTTTTAATTTTGTTTTCGATGAAAAAAATTAATATGGTTGACCTAAATGGTCAATACCGAAAAATTAGATGGCAAGTTAATAGAGAGATGAAAAAAGTGATTAATTCATCATCATTCATTAATGGTCCAGTTGTAAAGGAATTCCAAAATAATTTACAGCAATATCTAGATGTAAAACATGTTATTCCTTGTGCTAACGGTACCGATGCTCTTCAAATTGCTCTTATGGCTCTTGATTTAAAAAGAGGTGATGAGGTTATCACAACCAACTTTTCTTTTGCTTCAACTATTGAGGTTATACTTTTACTAGGTCTAAAACCAGTTGTAGTTGACATAGATTCAAGAACTTTCAATATAAACCCAAGTTTAATACAAGATAAAATTACTGATAGAACGAGAGCTATAATTCCTGTACACTTATTTGGTCAATCTTGTAGAATGGAGGAAATATTAGAAATAGCAAACAAAAATAATCTTCAAGTAATAGAAGATAATGCTCAAGCACTAGGGTCTAAATACAAATTTTCAAATTCTCATAAGCAAATGGCTGGAGCTATTGGAGATATTGCAACAACATCCTTTTTCCCATCAAAAAATCTTGGTTGTTATGGAGATGGAGGTGCTATTTTTACAAATTCAGATACTCTAGCCTACAAGATGAGAGGTATTGTCAATCACGGAATGTATGAAAGGTACTATCATGATGAAATTGGAGTAAATTCTCGTCTAGATTCTATTCAAGCAGCAATATTGAATGTTAAGTTAAAGTACCTAAATAAATATAATATAAGTAGACAGGAAGCTGCTAATCTGTATAATAAGAGTTTTGAGGGAATAGATGAAATTGAAGTGCCATTTGTTGAATCAGATGTTGATTCGCATGTATATCATCAATACACATTAAAAATTAACAATGGAAAACGAGATGAATTAGCCGACCATTTACAAAAAAATAATATTCCATTTGGAATTTATTATCCGCTTGGTTTTCATGAGCAAAAGGCATATAAACAAGAATTTATATCTGATAATGACTTTCCTGAAACAAATAAAGTAAAGGGTGAGGTTATCTCTTTGCCGATGCATACTGAGCTTACAAAAAAACAGATTAAGTTTATAACAAATACAATTATTAGTTTTTTTGAATAATTAGTCTTTTAAATTACTTTAGTAAAAAACAATCATGAAAAATTTATTAATCTTTTTATTGATGACAACTACTTTGATGTCTCAAGACAAGTATATTCATGCAGGTAAAATCTATGATTCTTCATCTGGTAAATATCACTTAAATAAAACCATAATTATTTCTGGAAATATTATTAGTTCAATAGAAGATGGTTTTATAGAACCAAAAAATGAAAAAATACTTATTTATGACCTTAAGTCTAAGGTTATACTCCCAGGACTTATAGACTTTCATGTTCACATGGAAAGTGAATCAGGAGGAAAAGATAGATATATAAATAGATTTCAAGAGAATAAAGCAGATGTTGCATTTAAATCAACTCTTGTTGCAAAAAAAACACTTTTAGCTGGCTTTACAACCGTAAGAGATGTGGGAGGTTCAGGAGTTAATATTTCACTTAGAAATGCAATAAACAATGGAGTAGTTATTGGACCTCGAATATTTACATCAGGAAAAACCATTGCTACTACAGGAGGTCATGGTGATCCAACTAATGGTTATAAAGAAGGATTGATTGATGATCCAGGACCAAAAGATGGAGTAGTAAACTCTATCAGTGATGCAAGAAAAGCTGTAAGGTATAGATATAAAAACGGTGCGGATTTAATTAAAATTACTGCAACTGGTGGTGTAATGAGTATGGCAAAAAATGGTCAAAACCCTCAATTCACTGAAGAGGTTATTAATGCTGTGGTTAGTACGGCTAAAGATTATGGAATGCATGTAGCAGCTCATGCTCATGGTGATGAAGGCATGTATAGGGCAGTTAAATCTGGAGTAAAAACTATTGAGCATGGTTCAATAATGAAAGAGAGAACAATGAAACTTATGCGAGAAAAGAACGCTTATCTAGTACCGACAATTAGCGCTGGAGAACATGTTGCAAAAATGGCAAAAATACCAGGTTATTATCCAGATATAATAATTCCCAAAGCTATTGAAGTTGGAGTCCAAAATAAAGCAACAACAAAGAAAGCTTTTCAAATGGGAGTTCCTATTGCTTTTGGAACAGATGCAGGAGTTTATCCACATGGAGACAATGCAGGTGAGTTTTTATATATGGATGAAATAGGTATACCAGCAGAATACTCAATTAAATCTGCAACAATTACAAATGCCAAACTTTTAAATATGGAGAATTTGATTGGTCAAATCAAGAAAGGTTTTTTTGCCGATATTATTGCTACAGATAAAAGTCCAACTGAAGATATCTCTACTTTAAAAAATGTGATTTTTGTAATGAAAAATGGTGAGGTTTATAAAAAGTAAACCTAGATTTTGCCAACTGTTATGTCATTATCTATTTTTCTTATCAAACCTTGAAGAATATTGCCAGGACCAACTTCATAAAATTCTTTAACCCCATCATTTATCATTTTATTTACACTCTGTGTCCAAAGAACTGCACCCGTTAATTGACTTAGTAGATTTGATTTAATAATAGATGGATTTTTCACAGGATTTGAAGTAAAATTCTGATAAATAGGACAATTAGGGGTTTTAAACTCAGTTTTTTCAATACCTTTTTTTAATTCATCTGCAGCAGAGCTCATTAATTCAGAGTGAAAAGCACCACCAACAGAAAGAATTAATGCTCTTTTCGCTCCCTTTTCTTTAAGTAATTCACAGGCTTCTTTAACTGCTTTAACTTCTCCTGAAATAACTAATTGACCTGGACAGTTGTAATTTGCTGGGTTAACAATCCCTTCAATTTCATTACATGTTGACTCAACAATATTATCTGCTAAGCCAAGTATTGCAGCCATAGTTCCGTTAGTTTCTTGACATGCTTTTTGCATTGCGTTAGCTCTGATAGAAACTAACTTAAGTCCATCTTCAAAACTAATTGAATTAGATACAACAAGAGCAGAAAATTCACCTAGAGAATGACCAGCACATACATTAGGTTCAAAACTTTTTGATGTTAATGCTGAGATAACAGAATGAATAAAAATAGCAGGTTGAGTAACTTTTGTTTGTGATAAGTCTTCACTAGAGCCTTCAAACATTAACTCAGTGATATTAAAGTTTAAAATTTTATTAGCTTTTTTAAAAAGATCTCTAGATTCAGAGACCTCATTAAATATTTCTTGACCCATGCCAGGTTTCTGAGATCCTTGACCAGGAAACACATATGCTTTCATATTATTTCTTTATATAAGTTAAAAAAGAATATTTAATATTTTCAACACCTTTAAGTTCATAAGCTTCTTCACTAACTAATTTGAATTTATCAAGAGGAACATCAGGAAAGTATGCATCTCCTTCATAATCTTTAAAGACTCTTGTTAGTTCAATCTTCTCTACAATATTTATAGTTTGAGAATATATTTCACCTCCACCGATCACAAAAGGTTGAGGGTCATTTTTGCAATGATCTAATGCTTCATTAATACTTTTACAGACTATTACTTCATCATGTTGATATTCGGTATTTCTCGTAACAACAATATTTACTCTATTAGGCAGAGGATTGGGTAATGATTCAAAGGTCTTTCGTCCCATTATGACAGAGTGACCCTGGGTTAGTTCTTTAAACCTTTTTAAGTCTTTGGGAATATCCCATATCAGTCTATTATCAAGCCCAATAACATTGTTTGTTGATGCTGCAGCAATTATGGTAAGTCCATTTTTTATCATATTTCTAAACTGAAATCTTACCCTTTATCGAGGGATGAGAATTATAATTTAATATTTCTATATCTTCAAATTTGAAATCTTCTATATTTTTAACTCTTTGATTAAGCTTTAATTTAGGAAGTGGCATAGGAGCTCTTGATAATTGAAGTTTAACCTGCTCAAGATGGTTAAGGTAAATATGTGTATCTCCAAAAGTGTGAACAAAATCACCAACCTCATATCCACATACTTGAGCTATCATATGAGTAAGTAAGGAATAAGAAGCTATATTAAATGGAACACCTAAAAATACATCTGCACTTCTCTGATACATTTGGCATGATAGCTTATTATCTGCAACATAAAATTGAAAAAAAGCATGACAGGGTGGTAATGCAGCCTTACCATCTTTTACATTTTCACTAAAAGATTTTTTGCTATCTGGAATTATATTTGGATTCCATGCAGTTACTATCATTCTCCTACTTGAAGGATTAGTTTTAAGAGAGTTAATTACATCCTTTAGTTGATCTATTCCATCACTATTCCAGTTTCTCCATTGATGACCATAAATTGGGCCAAGATTACCTTTATTATCTGCCCACTCATCCCAAATTGTAACACCGTTATCCTTTAAATATTTAATATTTGTTTCACCGTTAATAAACCAAATTAGTTCGTGAATTATAGATCTTAAATGTAATTTTTTTGTGGTTACAAGTGGAAACCCATTTTGTAGATTGAATCTCATTTGATAACCGAATAAACTAATAGTTCCTGTGCCAGTTCTGTCTTTCTTCTCTACACCATTATCATTTATATGCTTCAGTAAATCAATATATTGTTTCATTTTATACTTTTTCTAGTATTTAACTCATCTCTTAGTTTTGCAGCCAGTTCATAATCTTCACTTTGAATACTTTTTTCAAGCATTTTTTTAATTTTATTTGAAGATATTTTTTTTATGTCTTTTGATTCTTTAATAGTTTTATCAGGTGTATCAGTTTTAAAAAAACTATCATCTATAAAATTAATTTCTTCAGGATATCTTTCATTATCTTCAAATCCAGCTTGATCTAAAATTTCTTTATCAATAAATATAGGAGCACTAAATCTAATAGATAATGCAATAGCGTCTGATGTCCTAGAATCAATTTTAATTATTTCATTATCCTTTTCACATACTATATTTGAAAAAAACACACCATCAATTAATTTGTGTATTAAAACATGATTAAGTTTAATGTCAAATTTATCTGCAAATCCTTTAAATAATTCATGAGTTAAAGGTCTAGAGGTCTTAATTTTTTTTTCAAGTGCTATTGCAATAGCCTGAGCTTCAAATCCGCCAATTACAATTGGCAACTTTTTATTTCCATTTATCTCATCAAGAATTAGAGCAAAAGCTCCAGAAGTATTATCGCTGTATGATATTCCTTGAATTTTTAATTCTACCAATTCCATTTAAAAATATAATTGCACAAATTAATTAAATAAAATTTAAATCTCATCAGAGCACAATAGGAAATATTTTTTTTATGATTAAATTCGCATAAAATTATTAAGTATGAAGACAGTCCAGTTTAGACAAGCAATTTGTGAAGCGATGTCAGAAGAAATGAGAAGAGATGAAACTATCTATCTTATGGGTGAAGAAGTTGCTGAATATAATGGTGCTTACAAAGCATCAAAAGGGATGTTAGATGAATTTGGAGATTTAAGAGTGATTGATACACCAATATCAGAGGCAGGTTTTTCTGGTGTTGGAGTTGGTTCAACTATGGTTGGAGCAAGACCTATAATAGAATTTATGACTTTTAATTTTGCATTAGTTGGAATAGATCAAATAATTAATAATGCTGCAAAAATAAGACAAATGTCAGGAGGTCAGTTTCCTTGTCCAATTGTTTTTAGAGGACCAACTGCATCTGCAGGTCAACTTGGTGCAACTCACTCTCAGGCTTTTGAAAGCTGGTTTGCTAACTGTCCTGGCTTAAAAGTAATTGTTCCATCAAATCCATATGATGCTAAAGGCTTACTTAAATCTGCAATAAGAGATGACGACCCTGTAATTTTTATGGAGTCAGAACAAATGTATGGTGATAAAGGAGAGATTCCAGAGGGTGAATATACACTTCCTATTGGAGTTGCTGATATTAAAAGAAAAGGAAAAGATGTGACTGTTGTATCTTTTGGAAAGATTATTAAAGAGGCCTATAAGGCAGCTGAAGCTCTTGAAAAAGAAGGTATTGAGTGTGAAATTATTGATCTTAGAACACTTAGGCCAATTGATTATGACACTGTTATTGATTCTGTTAAAAAGACTAACAGACTTGTTATTCTGGAAGAAGCCTGGCCATTTGGAAATATTTCTACAGATATTTCACATAAAGTTCAAAATGATATTTTCGATTATCTAGATGCGCCTGTTGAAAAGGTAAATAATGCTGATACTCCTACGCCATATTCTCCCGTTCTCTTAGAAGAGTGGCTTCCAAATAGTGAAGAAGTAATTAAAGCAGTTAAAAAAGTACTTTACCTTTAAAGTAATGGAGCTATAACTAGAGCAACTACTGCAATTAATTTCAATAGAATATTAAGCGAAGGTCCAGATGTATCTTTAAATGGATCACCAACTGTGTCCCCAACCACTGCAGCTTTGTGAGCATCAGATCCTTTTCTACCATCCTCTTCAATCATTTTTTTTGCATTATCCCATGCTCCTCCAGCATTTGATTGAAAAATAGCCATCAAAACTCCACATGAAGTAACACCAGCAAGAAGACCTCCTAACATTTCAGCTCCTCCAGCAAAACCAATTATTACTGGAACAGAAATTGCCATTAATCCAGGTAATACCATTTCTCTTAATGCAGCTTGTGTGGAAATTTCCACACATTTACTATATTCTGCTACACCATCAGCTTCATTAAAAATCTTTAAATCTTCTTTTGTTGCCTTTGAAAGATCTGAATCATACTTTCTCATAATTTCAAGAGCTGCTTTAAGTTTAGGAAGATCTCTAAATTGTCTTCTAACTTCTTCGATCATACTCATTGCTGCTTTACCAACTGCTTTCATTGAAAGAGCAGAAAAAACAAAAGGTAACATTGCTCCTAGAAGTAATCCGGTCATTACAATTGGCTTTGAAATATCTATTGAAGTAATTTCTGCGGTCTGCATAAAAGCTGCAAACAATGCTAAAGCAGTTAATGCTGCTGATGCAATTGCAAAACCCTTACCAATAGCTGCAGTTGTATTTCCTACAGCGTCAAGTTTATCTGTTCTTTCCCTTACTTTAGGATCTAAATCAGCCATTTCTGCAATCCCTCCAGCGTTATCTGAAATTGGACCATATGCATCTACTGCTAATTGTATACCAGTATTAGCAAGCATTCCAACTGCAGCAATTGCAATACCATACAATCCAGCAAACTCATATGAAAGAAGAATCGCAGCACAGATAAAAATAATTGGTAAAGCCGTTGAAATCATACCAACACCTAATCCTGCAATAATAGTAGTTGCAGCACCAGTTTCAGATTGCTCTACGATTGAAAGAACAGGCTTTTTACCAGTTGCTGTATAATATTCGGTTACTTTTCCAACTGCAAGTCCTGCTAACAAACCACTTATTGTTGCACCAAAAACACCATTTGAAGTATATACAATCTCATTAAATACCCATGATTCAGGAAGTAAATTTTGTATTAAAAAATATGTAACAACAATCATTAATCCTGCTGATAGAAACTCTCCTGTATTAAGAGCTTTATGTGGATCACCACCTTCTTTAACTCTAACAAAGAAAGTACCAATTATAGACATTATAATTCCAGCAGCAGCTATGTAAAGTGGAAGTAATACAGCATTTATTTCAATTCCAGAAAATTCAGATAAACCAACATAGGCAGCTCCTAAAACCATTGCACCAATAATAGAACCAACAAATGATTCAAATAAATCTGCACCCATTCCAGCAACATCTCCAACATTATCTCCAACATTATCTGCAATTGTTGCAGGGTTCAAAGGATGATCCTCAGGAATACCTGCTTCAACTTTTCCAACAAGATCAGCACCAACGTCAGCAGCTTTAGTGTAAATTCCACCACCAACTCTAGCAAATAAGGCAATTGAAGACGCACCTAATGAAAATCCTGATAATACTTGAATTACAGTATTTATGTCAGTAAACATTGGTCTATAAATTATAAACAAAGATCCAAGTCCAAGAACACCAAGTCCTACAACACCCATACCCATTACAGATCCACCAGAAAAAGCAATT
>Ga0066608_1001723_pt1 | contig 10739 bp, 7 predicted proteins | sample SaaInlV_DNA_135m_FD_60377 | JGI IMG/M metagenome (GOLD analysis project Ga0066608, IMG submission 60377) | Marine microbial communities from expanding oxygen minimum zones in the Saanich Inlet - SI075_LV_DNA_135m | ecosystem: Environmental > Aquatic > Marine > Unclassified | place: British... | reverse complement strand
ACATCAATTAAAATGAGATTATGAAAATTTGACCAATTTAAGCACATCAATTAAAATGAGATTATGAAAATTTGACCAATTTAAGCACATCAATTAAAATGAGATTATGAAAATTTGACCAATTTAAACACATCAATTAAAATGAGATTATGAAAATTTGACCAATTTAAACACATTAATTAAAATGAGATTATGAAAATTTGACCAATTTAAACACATTAATTAAAATGATATGCAATAATAAAATTTTATTATTAAAAATGAAATGCAATATGTGCACTATGTATCAATATACTTTGGAATTGTATCAAATGATGTATAAAATACACGTCATTTTATTTGAATTACAATTTGTATATATAACGCATCAAACAGTGTAGTATAAAAATATTTATATAGTATATGAGTAATTATTACTGTACTGCATGTAAATATTTGACAGATAGTCAAAGTAATATGAACAAACATACAAAAACTAAGAAACATATTGAGAAAGCAGCAGATAAACATATATCTAAAAATAATATTATAAAAAAAATTAAAGTAATGAGTTGTTCAATGTGTTGCAAACAATTCGCAAGTCAATCAACTAGATGGAGACATGAAAAGATTTGTATTAAAAAAAACAATTTGTTAAATAATGGTGAAATATATAACACACTAAATAATGATAAATCAGATGATATTCCAATTAAAAAACCCAAAGATAAATATGAGCTATTAATAGCTGATAAAGATAAACAAATTGATGAATATAAGGCACTTGTTGATAAATTAGTATCATCAAACGTTAATATGTCACATGCAACTAGCAAAACTGCAGATGTCGCAAATAAATCAATGAGCGTACTTAAATATGCGTCGTTACATATGACAGATGCGCCTGTATTAGAAGAACTTGGAAAAGAAGAAGTATATGGTATATTAAATTATAAAGGAAACGACAAAAAATTAAATAAAGAACAACAGGAGGATGAAAATGAAATATATGTTAAAATGGTTATTGGTCATTATGTTAATAAAAATTTAGTTAATGTATTGGGAGACACAATCGTTCAGTATTTTAGAAAACCAGGAGAAGATTTTAAAAAAACATCAAGTATATGGGCCGTAGATGTTGCAAGGTTATCATTTATTATTATGAGCGCAATAAGTAAAGATGGCGAGAAAGAATGGAAAGATGACAAGACTGGTAAGTCGTTTAAATCCATAGTCATTAGACCAATGTTGACCACATTAAATGAAATATTACACAATTTTATAGAATACAAAGAAGATTGGCTGGAACGAAATAAAGATGCATCTGTTGAAGAAATGGGAAAAATAATGAATTTACGGCAAAAATCTGCAGAGTTAATGAAAGATATAACATATAGACAACTTGAACAACCTCTATTAAAAAGTGTTGCTCCCAGTTTTCAGTTTAACGATTATTTAAAAAAAAAGTGAAGCTTTTGTTTTTCAATAAATATAAAAAAGTATACAAGATTAACATTTTTACGATCCATACTATGGTACTTAGTCGACTTATATATCTTTTATTATTCATACATATGTGAATAATAAAAAGTCATATATCGTATCAATAATATATAGTACATGGAAATAAATTTGAAATGTACCATAAAAAAGTATATGAGAAGTACCAATGTACAATTCTTAAAATATATTTAAATAATAAAAAAATTGACATTTGATATAATTGTTTGTTATGTTATCTAAATAAGCAAAATACATTAAATATGAATATAAAAACAGATAAAGTATTTGTAACTTCTGCTCTTCCATATACAAATTCGACTCCACATTGCGGAAATCTAATAGGATCTACATTAAGTGCAGATGTATATGTACGTGCATTAAAAAAATGTGGTAAAGATGTTATGTTTGTATGCGGTAGTGATTCATTTGGTAGTCAAACAGAAATAAAAGCGAAAAAAGAAGGTTTAACATGCGACGAGTTATGTGATAAATATAAACAATTGCATAAAAATGTGTACGATTGGTTTAATATTGATTTTAATGTGTTTGGAGAAACTCCAACAGAAACTCATGTAAATATGTCACAACAAATATTTAGAAATTTGTGGGAAAATGGAATGTTATTTGAAAATGTATCTGATCAATATTTTTGCAACGAATGTGATATGTTTCTTTCAGATAGATTTATGAATGGACATTGTTATCACAACGAATGTAATGGAATTGTAAAAGGAAATGAATGTGATAAATGTAATAAATTTATTGATGCCGATAAATTAACAGAAAAATGGTGCTCAAATTGTAAATCTATTCCAGAAAAAAGAGAAACAAAACATTTATATATGACACTTGAAAAATTCAAAGGGCAGTTATCTGATTATTTTTTAAGTGATGATAATGCTAATGGTTGTCAATATATGTCACCTGCTGCAAAAAGGTTAACAAAAGAATGGTTGAGTAAAGATTTACAAGATAGGTCAGTAACGAGAGATATAAAATTTGCTGTGAAGGTTCCAGAACTTGATGGCTTGGACGGATATGAAAATAAAACAATCATGCCATGGTTGGATGCGCCAATTGGATATATGTCAATTCTTGCACATGAATTTCCTCAAGAATGGGAATCATGGATCAATTGTGGTACATGGGTGCAATTTATGGCAAAAGATAACGTTCCATTTCACACAATTATATTTCCAATTACATTAACCGGAAGTAATTTTATGGGATTGAAACATGGAGTTACTCATTTATCTGCTACAGAATATTTATTGTACAGTGATAATGACGATCCTAATACAGAAACCGGAGAAAAATTTTCCAAAAGCGATGGTGTTGGAATTTTTGGAGACCAAGTAATGCAAATGAGCAAATTGCTTGATATTGATGAAGATTATTGGAGATATTATCTTATTAAACTACGCCCTGAAAATTCAGATTCAGTATTTACATTTAGCGGATTTTGTGATGTTATTAAAGGAGAACTCGCGCAAAAAATGGGTAATTTGATTAATAGAGGATATGTGATGTGTAATAAATACTATAATAAACCAGAAGTAAACTATGATTTTACAAATTTTCCGGTCATTGACGACTTATTATTATTAATAAATACGTATGTTGAATCAATTAATTCTTTTTCATTTCGTGGGTTTGTGAATGTAATGAATAGAATTGTTGAAATCGGAAATTCATGGATTGAACTGCATAAATTATATAATGTTTGCAAAGATTTTCCGGTTGAAAATGAACATTTAATGGGAAATTTATTATTTATAATTTGGTTATTTGCAGAAGTTGCAGAGCCAGTAATGCCCACAAAATCAAAAAAAATAAAAACATATTTTCGAGAAAGCACAACAAATAATTCAACAACACAATTTAGTCATATTATTGATATAATTAATCAAAAACAAGGCAAAATGTCTATAAATTTATGTGGTCAAGAAAAATTATTTAATCAAGTAAAATTGAAAGATATATATCAAATAAATGCTAACATACATAAATAATTTACACAAATTAATTTAAGTAAAATTAAGTGAGTTATAAGACACAGTATTTTTTTATTAACAAATGTCATATATTGTTATGGAATGCAATGCTATAGAAAATGCGTGGGACAGTACCACATATTTTGTAAATACCAACAAAATTAATTTGAGTTCGTTAAATGAAATAGAAACAGCTGTAATGCATGACGATATTGTGCATGTAAAAAATTTACTAAAATCAACATCAATTTATCACGATGGAAAATTATGCAACGGATATTATTTAAAACATTATAATATTCACCCAACAACATGTCATGATTTTGTATGCCATAAAACTCTTGTATATTATGGATTATGGAAAAATTATTGGTATTATTCCCGTTTATTAAGCAATTTGATAAATTTACAACAATCGTGTGTAGATTTAGATGCAAACACCGTTACAATAATATCAGACACATATAGTACAATACATAACATAATTAATAATAACGTTGTAAATATATATAGCGAATATTACGATTATGATACCACAAATTGCCACACAGTTTATAAATGTTTAACACAATCCATGCCAAAAATTTTTAAGTTATTGAAAATGACAATAAAAAAAAATAAACAATTGGAAACTAACCAATCGTTCTACGAATTGTTAAATAATATAGTTGGCGTAATTGGTGCGATTGGTTTGAATAATGAAAATATAGAAAAAACTGACATAGACAAAATATTGGCTGACATAAATACATTGTGGTCAGGATATTTAGACAATATTGAAGTATTAAAAATGGTATTTTCTCAACAAGCCATAGAATATTATATTCACAACATTCTTACCAAATCAAACTTGGCTGAAATTTATGATAAAATTAAACAAAATCCGTTTGTTGATATTAATTACTCATACAATGGAGATAATATTTTTAGTGTAACAATAAAACATGAAAAATATAAGATGATTGAAACTATCAAAAAAACTGGCGGAAAATTTCCAAATGGTTTTAACATGAATAACGTCATAAATAATTGCAGCACGGGAATTGTGAAAGACGTTATTAGAGTAATAGATATGAATGAGTTATATAATTCTGTAAATATTTTAGATAATGTAATAACTTTAAACACAATGCCAACAGAAGATAAACTTGACATATTTAGTTTATTAATAAAAAAAGGCGTTTTTGATTTAAATGTAACAAATGCAATTACAGAGTCCGACAATTTAAATGATGCTGATTATTTATTGTCTGGTTACAAAAACACGGTAATACAAATTTGTTTAAGATCGCCACATTCTATGGAATTATTAAAAATATTAGAAAGTCACAATCGACTAATATCTAGTTGTTCAATTGAAGACGTAATGTTATGTATCGATTTATATAAATATCGCGAGTTAGATATATTATTAAAACACAATTCTGTAATTGACTCAATATATGAACAATGCACTCCATTATTATATTTTTTTACAAAAACAACATCTGATGGCGAGCCAGAATTGCTATTATTACGTACATTATTAAAATATTCGCCAAATATAAATGTATGTGATGGAAATGGAAATACATCACTAACACATGCAAGCAAAAATAATAGAACAAAATCATTTTTACAATTATTAAAACATGAATGTAATTTATTTACATGTGATGTTGATGGATTTAATTGTTTGCATTACGCAATAATAAATAATAACGTTGAAATATTGGACGCATTAAAAGGGCATGGAGCTGGTGATAAATATTTAATAAATTCGTTAACTAGTACCAATGTACATCCAATAATACTTGCAATTGATAGTGTTAATCCAATTTATTTAACTGGATTAGTATTATCTTCAAAACATGTTAACTTGCAATACAAATATATGGGTAACAATATATTGCATTACATATTGCAATGTAAACTTGATAAAAATACAAAATGCACATTATTTGAAATATGTTCGGCGTGTAATTATGATTTGTTAGAAGAGAATTTTACAGATATGAAACCATTGGTTGTTAAGGCATTTGAAAATGATTTATATGATGTCGTTGTTGTAATAATGAATAAATTATTAGAAAATAAAGAAATTCATTTTAATGGATATGATAAATTAACTGATGTTATGTTGTTGATGGAAGAAACTGGAAATATTGACATTGTAGTTAAAAATAAAAGTGCTCCAAATTTTTACTCGTTGGTTCTTGTATATCTCAGAGCGAATTTAAGTAAAAAACAATTTGACACAACAAAACAATCATTAAAATATACCACGCTAAAAAAAATGGATAATATTTCTTCACATAAATATAATGTATTTATTTTGTTCATTATTATACTATTGATTACGTACGAACATTTAATAATTGATCAATCATTCAATATGAATAATATGTAAATGTGTTGAATGACTACATAATAAAAAGTTGATTTATGGATATTATACATATAAAGATTTCATGATATGTTATATTAAGAATGTATAGAATTCAACAAACGGCAAATACTAACCAGGACGGCAATAATAATTCAGGAGCCGATCATTTAAAACAACAAATGGTTAACTTTATATATAGCAAAGTTGAGCTTTCTAATTTTAAGTTTGAAATGTTGGAAGTTGAGTCAGAATTACCCCAACTGGCCTCAAAACCTTACAATGTTTCAGTAAATTTTTCTGGGTCAAGTTGTTTATTAGTGTTTGCAAAAATAAGAGATAAATACCATAAATTTTTAGTTGATAGAAAATCATTAAGTTATAATTCAAGAAACGTTGACATAAAAAAAGTAAAAATCAATCCAGTTAATGTCAACGTCGATATAGACATTTTTCAAGGAACAATTTTTGACGGACTCTATATACAAAATAAGCAAAGAAATGAAAACATATTTATGATAACGGATGTTTATTTGTTTAAGGGGCAAGATTTTACAAAATCTCATTTAGAATCAAAATTATTAACGGTCAGAACATATTTAGAATCCAGTTATAAGGCTGACAGTAAGAATGATATAATTATCACTGTCAATAAACTTTTTCCGTTAAATAAAACAAGGCATTTATGTGATAAAATGATCCCAGATCTTAAAAAACAAAATATGCCTGTGAAGGGATTATGTTTTTATCCAGAAGTTTCTGGAACAAAATTATTGTTTAGATTTGGAAATGAAAATACCATCAGTAACAACAATGCCAATTACAGCAACAACAATGCCAATTACAGCAACAATAATGCTAATGCGTACAAAAATAATAATTATAGTAATAACAATGCTACATATACTAATACATCACAACAACAATTTAATAAATCTAAATATACGAACAATATGCCTGCCATAAATGACAAAGATGAATCTGGATCTGACTCGTGTGAAATTGTTTTAAATGGAAATGGTGCTATTGATATGCAAAATATTACAAGACCAGTTAAAAAAACCAAAAAAGTATATGTCCCAAAACATAATAAATCTGATGAAACATATGTATTTGAAATGAAAAAAACTTCGGATGTTGATGTATATAAATTGAATGTTGTGGAGCCTGTTGTAAAAAATTCAAAAACTTATCTAAAAAGAAAACAAGTTTGCTTAGCATTGATACCAAATATAGACAGAAGTAAATGGTGTAAAAATATCACATTGACTGATGAAAGTAATATACTTGTACATTGCAAATTTCATAAAGATAAACATAAATGGGAACCTGTGAAATTGTCAGAATTAACAAAACCAAGTTATATTAATGATTTTGACACTGTAGAAATATCAGCATAAATAATAATTTTGATTTTGGTACAAGCTTTGATTTATTATCAATATTTAATATATAAATATGAGTAATTTAAAAGAAAAAATAAATAATAAAATTGCAAACCCCGATACATATAAATTATCCAAGTCATTTCCTGGAAAAGATGCAAACGATGATCCTGTTGATAAGCGCAAATTAATGATGACGACGGAGTCTTTATATTCAGTATCAGGAAAATATGCAGGAGCGTATTTAGCTCAACAAATTTATAAATATTTCAACACAACTGAAATAACTATAACTGACGGAACTGCTAACGTTGGATCTGATACTATAAGTTTAGCTCTGATGTTTAATACTGTAAATTCTATTGAACTTGATGATATAAACTATAATGCTCTTAAAAATAATATTTCTCAATATAAAATCCGCAATGTTAATTTGCACAAAGGATCGTCTATTGATATAATACCAACATTGCAACAAGATGTTATTTTTATAGATGCTCCATGGTCGTCATCTGGAGAAACATGCAATCGATGCAATACAATAAAAATATACATGGACGGTAAAGATTTGGCAACAATATTTAATGAATTGAAAAGCTTTGCAAAATTAATAATTTTTAAAATACCTAGCAATTATAATTTTAATCATTTCATTACTACAACACAACTTCATAAATATAATGTGAGATCATATTTACATAATGATAAAATTAAATTTTATTATATTTTTGCATCAACAGGTGTTAAACATCATGATAAATCATAAATCATGGATCAATAAATTAAAATATGTAAACATCAAAACCATCGTTTCTCATATTTGTTTCTGTTTCCGCAATTTGTTCAGGTGTTAACGCTTTTGATACATGAATTAATATCCATTTTTTATCTGGATATAATTTCATAATAGGTAACAGTTGAGACATTTTTGTATGACCAAGATACGAATCTTCACCATCATGCTTTTCAGTAGGTATAAGTATAGTACATTCGCAAACAATGACAGGATATTTAATCCATTCATCGTGATTTGATAAATTTTGTATGTTGGAATCACAATAAAATGCAATTTCGGGAATATGTGTTGTTTCATTTATTTCAACGCCAGTTTTTTTTAATTCATTTAATTTGGATATTCGTACGCCACGATCAATAGTGTTGTCATTCATCATTTCCAAATATTCTTTTTTTAAACTTTTTTTTATTCTTGAAATACCATACCCTACAGTTTGAATTGAATGATATGCGTTTAAAACTTCAATCGCACAATCGTTAGCGTTAAATTTATCGCCATAATCTACAGGAATTAAATTTATTTTTGATTTCTCCAATAATGTTTCGTCAGATTCCATTTCTGTGTCTGGATTTGCCATTTGTTGAATAGATCTTATATATAACATGACATGTTTAACTGATGAACTTGGCAGTCTGACATTATATTTTTTTCCGGAAGATCGAACCTTGTGTCTATTACAAATAGTTGGTAATCTAAGAGAATGATCTCCATGGACGTGTGTCATTAAAATATTTTCATAAACTTGATTTGTTTCAACTCCGCAATCAAAAAGTATTTTTACAGGGGTCAATGAAAATCCAGTTTTATATCCGGCTTTGCTATATCCAGTTAACGTCCATTTTGAATTATTTAATACTACACTTCTACCAAGTTCCACAAATTCAGGTTCTGTATTATTATGTGTTGTCATAAATTAAATTAATTGTTGATAGTTGATATAGATATTATATATCAAATATTGTATAATCCATTAATATTTCACTTTTTTATTATTTTTTTGAATCTAAAAATATAATAATGATGGATACGTTATCAGTTGATCCTGTCAATATTGCTTTTTCTGCTAATTTTTTTGCAATATTTACGTGCTTGTTTATTCGTCGTTCTGTTTTAATATCGTAACAATTCATCAATACAAAATTAACAACTTCATCATTATTCATCACATCGTATAATCCGTCGCATGCTAAAACAATAAATTTATCGTCGTTGTTTATTTTATATCTAAATATGTCTGGCAAACATGTGACATATGGTTCTTCGGTTGTATCTCCAAATGCTCTAGATACACTTAATGAACCTATTCTATAATCATATCCATCATGATAAATTTCTCCTCCCATATTTGTTATACGTGCATGTTCTTCAAAATTGGATGGTTTATGATCTTTGCTTAATGGAATCGCCATATTATTTCTACACATTATACATCTTGAATCGCCAGTATTTATTACATTTAAATACTCACTTGATCCTTCTTTATATTGAATACAAATACAGCACGTGCTTCCAGATCTTTCAGCAACTTTAGTATATTTCGTTTTTAATTCATCTTGCCAATAATTACATAATTTAGTAACAAATTTTTTTTGAATTGGATATACAACTCTTTTATCTGTGAAAACAGAAGGTAAATGTTCAGATAAATAATTACTTACACCTTTTCCTCCATGTCCGTCGTACACTGCGTAATAATTAATGTTCCCTTTATTGTCGTCATATTCAGGACCAGATTTATCCAAGTTTAATATACAATCATGTTTATCTTCATTTTGTGATCGCTTGCCTTTTAATGAGCATTTATGAATATCGCTAACTGACATATATTATATGTATATATTTAATAAATAAATTAAACTTGTTTGGTTATATTTTAATGAGTTATATTTTAATAGATTCCATTCCATCTTTTATTATACCATGTCCAAATATATGAGATGTGTCGCCAATAATTACATTTATTGCAATTTTATCATCTATGTCTGCGCAAATTGGTTTATCTAGCATTATCATCATATTATCTGATTTTATCTTATAAATTGTACAATTGATCTTGTTTGAGTTTACATTAATAAAAATTTTACTTGTTTTACGTAACATAAATTTTTTTGTGCTACCATCTTCGTCAATGCATGATAAATCCATTTGAGCAACTATGTTTGGATGTTTTAAAAATATATCATCGAAACCAGATAGCTTAAAGTAATCAACTCTAATAGCCTCGTATACTTTTACATGTGACATATTTTCCGTAACTTTATGCACAACTTGCCCAACAAGTTTATCGTCACATGTTAGCCCAGGATCTATATCCAATTGAACTCCTATTAACCCACCAGGAACTGCAAATTCCAACGAATTTTTTTCAGAGTTAATACTTTTTACAGTTGCTTGCAATGGTGCATATTTCCACTGTTCTTCCTTTTTATTTGCATTTTTAGTGCTCATAATTAATCCAGGATAAATGGATACAATATCTCCAATTCTCATAATACCTTTAATTATACTTCCTCCTAATACTCCTCCTTTTAAATTTTGAATGCTAGTTCCAGGAACATTTGTATTGAAACTTCGAATAACCACCATTTTAATATTACTATCCAAATCTTTGTTTGGTATGTCGAATGTTGATATGTAATGTGTTAAAATATCTATATTACAATCAAGTGATCCAGATACTGGAATTACTGGAATATTATCACCCACAAAATCCTGTA
>Ga0066608_1001721_pt1 | contig 10748 bp, 12 predicted proteins | sample SaaInlV_DNA_135m_FD_60377 | JGI IMG/M metagenome (GOLD analysis project Ga0066608, IMG submission 60377) | Marine microbial communities from expanding oxygen minimum zones in the Saanich Inlet - SI075_LV_DNA_135m | ecosystem: Environmental > Aquatic > Marine > Unclassified | place: British... | reverse complement strand
AATATTTGACTGAAACATCGGCTTAGATACGAGTCGTTAATCTTGGACTATTTGTCAAAAAATGGTCCTTGTGTAAATCAAGACATGTCTAGGAATGTCTAGGTTTACTAGTATCTGATAAAACCATTAAATAAATAAACTCTTGTTGTATACGTATTCGATTTGGATATTTCTGAAAAATTACAGACGATGTTTGTCTTGCAAATAATCCATATAATAAACCCAAAGATATTGTTTTAAACGATTCCATTATATATCACATTCATATTTTATTTTTCCAAATAAATTATAAATTTTCTTTGGGTCTTATTTCACTACCTTCACTTTCGGATATAACATCATCTATCCTATCTTGAAACACATCAATTATTTCTTTCATAGTTCCAGAAAACAAATCTTCTTCGAGTAATTTTTTTATTACAGATTCTTTGTATGATAAAAACAATTCATAAGATCTTTGAACTCCAATTGTCACAACTATATTAAATGAAATAATATCGGATTTCGTTTGAATCGTATCAATTAATGATACAAAGTCATTACTAATTTGGTATAACCCTCCGAATTTTTTACCTATATCGCAAACCGTATCCATTTTATTTTTATCTCCCATACCTAATATCCATGAGCACCCAAAACAAGATTCGAATATAATTCCATAAGTTGATTCAACTATCGATAACCATTGTTTTTTTGTCACAGTTTCTATTTTTTCAATAGAACTTTTCAAATATGGAAATCTTTCAATTAAATCTTCTTTGTCTGCTTTTGTAACATCCAAACATTCGCTTCTGAGATTATAAGTACTATCCAAAAGTCCGTTTGGTCCTAATCTAGAAAACAAGAAATCAAACATAGTTTTTCTAAGAGACAATATATCACTTTCATTCAAATATACACCTAAATCATCAAAATTTAAATTAAATGATTGATATGTAGCCATTAGTAGTGATGAACTTAATAATAAATACGATGGTTTTGATCTGTGTAATAATATATTACATCCTATATCTGCAAAATCAATCCCAGAAGCTCCATGATAACAAGGTAGATTAGATTTGTTAATTCTGCTAAGATGATTTGTTATAGTTAAAAAAATAATAGATGGAAATTGATCTCTTTTCGAATATATATCCAATAACATTTTTTTCATTTTTATATTTGTCCACGTTGAAATAAAACTATGGTCTTTTACAAATTTACTTATACTTTCTTGATATTTATCTATCCTTGACATTTATAATAAGGATTTTAATATACACAAAGATATTATTAGAGAATAACTAACTCAATTTATATACTGTTAATTTTATTGTTTTTTTAATAATAAATTTCCTTTATTATGAATATAGATAGGAACAATGGAAAAAATTTTAGACAAAATAAATTCAATAACTTCTTTAGATGAAAAAGTAGAATATCTTTATGAAAATATAATGGAAATTAAAAATGGAATTAAATTATATATTTCCGAGAGTAATAACTTTTTATCAGATAATCCATTAATATTCGAAGAATACAAAAGCAACACAACTGATAAAAAGCTGTCATTCTTTTTTTGTTCAATAATAAAAACAGAAATATATAAAATAATTAATTCAATAAAAGAATTTGAATTATATGAAAAAGACGAAATAGATAATTCGAAAACAGACAGAGTGTATCAAATAATAGTTGCAGACACTGAAATTAAAATTAAAATATTCACATTATTTCTTTTATTTTACGCATTCGAATCAAAAATACGCCATAAAAAAGACAATAAAGATTTAAGTTATTTGGGTATAGATTATGAGTTTAGATTAAGAAAAATTGCATTAATGCAAATGAATTTTGAAAGATCTCCAAAAATGGGCCCACATACAAATTATATATGGATTACATACCCACTAGAATTTTTAGATCATACAAAATCCATATTATTGAGTTATATCATGAGAAATAAACTAATATATAAAATATTACATGGGGCTGATTCTTTAGATTTACCATATATGTACCAAGAGATGTTTGGAGGAGACAAAAATATAATATTGGATTTCACATCTAAAGTTGTCGATACAAGATTCTTATGTGAGTATTATAAATTATCAAAGGATGATGGAAAAGCTTGTAGTATTTATGATGCATTATTATATTTCGGAACAATATCGCAGAATAAATACGACTCATTGGAAAAAACACATGAATATATGGGACCAGTTCAAGATATATCATGGAATGTACATAAAATGAGTTCACATCATTTAAAATATGCGCTTTATGATGTCTTGTTTTTAATGCATTTCTTGTTCGATATATATAAAAAAGCCGGTAAAGATATAAAATGTTATGGTTTACTGAACACAATAACAAGGTTTTCATATTTAGAAAAAAGAGAAGTAACTGATATTGTTAAGCAAATGAAAAAAATTGTTGATCCTATGAATAATTATTTCATATTGGCAAATAATACAAAAAATACATTGATGTCCATTTATACAAATATAATAAATACTGATGTGTTCAAAAATATTAATATAAATTTAAATATATTACTTGGTGTTAACTATTTCAGAACACAAATTATATATTTGATAAAAATGATAGTATATACAGTTATTTCGCAAAATTTTACAATTTACATTAATAAACATAAAAAATCAGATGAAGCATTAAATATAAAAGGAATAATTAATGAAATTTCTGAACTAAAATTTCCTAAATTACTCGTTCTTGTTAAGGAATCGATAATTACAATCCGTAAAGAGATTTTAGATAAATATAAAAAATAAAAATTTAATTTCCTAATGTATAATATAGTATAATGTCTCAAACAACTAAAGTTCCTAATGTTGAACATGTAGAAAAAAGTGTTCACCAAGCAAATAAAAATTTTATGGATGCGGGAAGTGATATCATAAGTGATATAGCCGAAATAGGTGAAGATGTCATTGATTTAGGTGCAGGTGTAGTAGGTACCAGTATAAACGCAACTGTTGACATATTGTCTCCAGTATTTAGATTCGGTGAAGATGCAGTAGAAACAGGCGCGGAAATCGTTGACGATATATTAGATCCGATTGCTGATCTTGATGGTATTTATGAAGATTCGGAAGAAATTAAAAAGAAATATCCAGTTATATATTGGGTACTAGGTTTACTTTTAATATTTATTATGTATCAAAAATTTGTACAAAAGAAAGAATTTTCTGAAATTTTTAATTTTGAGTTTGAATTTTAAATATCAATAAATATAATTTATTTTAACAATAAACAAATTATATATCCATAAGTTCGGATCTTATTACAGGATCATTCAATAATTCTAAAGATTTTTCTAAATCAGCTACTATTTTTTCATCTACTCCATCTGAGAACATTATATAATATTTGGAAATAGCGTCAACATTATAATTTTTGATTTGTTTAATGACAACAGGTTTCGTACATATTCCGGTATTTGATTGAACATAACCGACATATGATGATATTTGAACGATACATCCATACTCATCTATATCGACAGGAAACGGAATAATATTCTTTTTGTCTTTATCTGTTATAATTCTTAACATATCAGTATTCAAACTGAATATTAAATATGCATTTACGAGATTTTTAATTTTCATCCATTTCTCGTCCCAATTTATTATATTTGTTGCTTTCGAATTTAACAAGAGCGGATTGTATTTATTTCTTCCAACTGGAACATCTTTTAATATTTCGATATCGTATTCGGATAAAACCATGTTTAATAAATAAATAATAACAAACAGATAATAAATGATTATATTTTTTCAATTTTTTTAAATTAATAAATTAACCTCTTTTTTTAAATTAATAAATTAACCTCTAATGATGCTCTTGTAAGTGCTGTGTAAATACAACGTTTTGTATCTTCCACTTTAAAATTTTTGAATATATCATCTAAATCGATAAATACTTTACCATATGTTGAACCTTGGCTTTTATGTACGGTTGTACTATATCCGTAATTTACACTTGCAAATGGTTTTATAAATATTTCATACCATCTAATCCATAAATCTTTAATAATAAATCTATCTATCGAAGACGATTGGTCTTTGAACATTTTCTTAAATGAGTCTCTCAATTCACTAATCGCGAATGCAATATTTTTTTTCTCTTTTTCTAATCTAGGAATTTCTTCATCTTTTAAAACATACAATGTATAAACCTCGGGAACTGTATTTTTCACTTGTGCATCTGCAACTTTGTGTACATATAATTTCCAAACTTTATATTTTTTCGAATACATTTTATTTAATTTGGTTATATATTTACTTAATTTTGATAATATGAATTTATTGTTTTTTATTCTATCTACGCATTTTCGCTGATTCATAACAAATGACAAACATCCTTTTACCGTTTCTTCATATTCCGTTACTCTTACTTGCTCAGATGTATAAAATCTAACTCCTTTGTCTGTTTTTGTCTCTTCTTGTGTTGTTTCTTCTAATTCATAAAAATCTTTTAGCATTAATATATCACCTCTCTCTATTTTTTTTAATTTTTTTTTCTTAAAAATTGTTTCTCTGATAACGCGATTATATTCATCAGTCTGTTTATTAGTCCATGTCAATATAATATAATTCGACGTTGTTACTTCACCTAACTCTTTTTGATATTTTATAAATTTTTGCAACCATTTAGTTTTTGTTTTATCTTCCTTTTTTTTAGAATTATATTTAAATAAGCAAACACCTTCACCTTTATATTTATGCACATTTAATGGGACATCATCTCCCAAAACCCACACTCTTATGTGATTACAAAGTGCAATTAATTTAGATTGTTGTGTTCTTACAATTTCTTTCATTGTACATGATTTTTGTTTTTTTATATCATCCCAAATATTTTTCACTACATTATTAAATTTGTCTGGGGGAAATTCAACCAATTGTTTCAATACATCTGGATTAAAGTGAGCAATTGATTTCGAAAAAATCACACTTCTACTTTCTTTAACTGGTGGTAGTTGCGCTGGATCCCCTACAAACATAATTTTAGGAATATATGATGATTTTTTCTTTTTCTCATCATATAACGTTTGGAATAAAGTCAATATTAATTCAAATGAAAGCATTGATGTTTCGTCAATTAATATTAAATCAAAATTTGTAAGTTGATTTTGTTTTCCTTGTACAAATATTTTATTTCCTTGTACAAATATTTTATTTCCTTCCAAATCTATATCACTGCCAAAATCTAAAAGTTTGTGTATTGTCATAAATAGTATATTAATTCCTTTACTTTCCATTTTATCTAAATATTCGTATAACGTTTGTTTTTCGGAAATTTTAGCTTCCGTCTTAAATTTTGCTTTCATTACATTTACTGCTTTATGAGTTGGAGCAGTGAAAGATACAGATTTTAAATATTTCATTTTAACCAAAAATGTAACTATCTCTATAATTATCGTGGTCTTGCCTGTTCCTGCGAACCCATACAATCCAAAAGTTGATTCGTCAGTGTCAAACAAAAAATCTAGAGATTGTTGTATACTAATAAGTTGGTCTTTTGAAAACTTGATTGTATCTTTTTTTTCCTTTATTAATTTCTTTACTAATTTTGATGAATTGAAATGTAGTGTTCTCGAAAAAAAAGAAGGTAACACTTCTTTAGCAATTTTTATAAAACGATCGCCAAGTTCTTCATCGCTTTTTTTGATTTTAACACATAAATCATAAAATTTATGGAGGGTTATAACTGATCCCTTTTCGGGAAAATTTGCCATAAATGTATATTCGTTCAAATCTATTGTTTCATTATGAACTAAATCACCTATTATTTGAGAATAAAATTTTTTCGATTTATTTTCTTTAATTTCAGTTTCACTTTGTTTTACATTTTTTTTATTTTTCGGTGGAAACCATAATGTTATATCCATCAAAAAATAATATAATTATTTGTTATTTTGAATTAATATGATAATATGATAAGTTATAGCAATATATAAATCAAATTTTTATTATTTTGAAATAATAAAAAAATGTATTAAAAATTAATTATGTAAAAGCCAATCTTGGTAACTGATATCTTTTGAATTAAAGTTATCATCAAATGAATATGATTCATTATCATGAATTAAATAATGAACTGTCAGTTCTTCGTTTCTTCCCAATCGTTGTGCTCTACCAATAACTTGTTCTTCCAATTCTTTTTTAAACCTATGATATATTACTACGTCAGTCGCCATTTGTAAATTTAATCCGGCTCCAAAAAATTTGGCATTCAACATCAAAACTTTTATTTTCCCCTTATCAAATGAATTAATTTTTTTTTGTATTACATTTACGGATCCTTTCAAACTATCATTTGATATTTTGTTTTTATCAAGTCTCTTTTTAATTTTATCAAATGTTTCTTTGTAATTGGCGAAAACAAGAAATTTTCCTTTTTTATTTTTTTTTTTGTTTAATATATCACATAATATATCAATCTTGTCTTTTTTATCAACAATAGAACTTTTTTTACTGTTATTTTGAATTACATGAAAATTTGATTTTGTGACAGATTTTCTACAAAATGGACATTTGTTATTTTTTTGAAATGCGAACATTATACACTCAAAACAAAAAATATTATTACAACAATCAGTAACAATTGGATTACTAAAATTATCCATACATATTGGACAGTATTGATCGTTTATATTATATATTTTTTCTTTAATTGATTTATATCTAGTTTCTAATCTACCTAATGTTTTCGTATGGTTCGTCATTTTCTTTTGTTGTTCAATAATTTTAATCTGACTTTTGAACTTTTTTTTTAATTCATGTTTAATTTCTTCTTTTTTATCTTTTATTAATGTTTCTAACTGATGAGTTATCACTTGAAATATGTTTTCTTTTGTATCAACATTACAATTCAATGTTCTTATAGCATCATCAATATTACCAGCATTGATCATAGTTATTATCGATTTCGGAACAAAATCCCAAATTATTTTTAATTCACTTGGTGTAAGACATGGAATTATTACTCTTGTTGGTGGTAACAAATTTACAGAGTTCTCAATGAAATCATTATTATTTTTTATTGTAATAAAATCTATATTTGCTCTTGGTAATGTTGTAAATATATGAGATAAAAGAGATTTTTTAGTATATTTTAAAGCATTTGGTGTAGCCGTTATAAACCAAATAAACGATGCCTTTAAAAAATCATCTTTGTCAAATCCTATTGTATGTGCTTCGTCAATAAAAATTCTCGACCAAACAATATCAGAATATTTATCATTGAATGATTTTATCTTTGTATTGCTTAATAATACCACATCGTATTTTTCAATATTCTCTTTAGAAAGTTCTTTGATATTTTTTTCAGAATTTACACTTACTATTTTCATTGAAGGTGCCCATTTAAAAAAATCCGTCCACTGTAATATGAGTTTATGTGGGACTATAACTAAATTTGTTTTTATTGGTTTCGAATAAATTAATTTTGCGTTAAAGTATGGTGTACCGATATACATTTGATGTCTTGTTGGAGCAGTAGGTTGCAATTTAATAAAAGAAACAATCATGTAAGATTTACCAGATCCAACTTTATCTGCCAATACTCCGATAGTGGATTCAATTTCCAGTTGCTTATTTGTTAAATTTTTTGGGTAACTACCATATTGTTTTGGGTATTTAAAATTATCAATATCGTATATAAATTTATTGTTTTTTTCGAATTCTATCATTGCATATATTGCAGTTTTTTGGTGTTCCATTAATTCTACTTTTAAATCATCGATGTGTGTTATTTTATTGCAATCATTTGTTAATTCATCCATAACAAATTATTATTATGAATATTTATTCTAAATACTTTATGTCAAAAATAAAAATATTTAATTAGATAAATAAATCATTTAGTCTTCGTCTGTATCTTCACCATCCGATCCACTTTCACCATCCGATCCACTTTCACCATCCGACCCACTTTCACCATCCGACCCTTCGTCACCTGATCCTTCATTGTCAGATCCTTCGTTCTCGGATTCAGAAACTTCTTCGTCACTATCATCGTCCTTACCTTTCTTCTTTTTCTTATCCTTACCTTTCTTCTTTTTCTTGTCCTTATCCTTACCTTTCTTTCCCTTATTTTTCTTGTCATCTTTTTCGTCTTTCTTTTTCTTCTCTTCTTGACGTTTGCTCAATTCGCCATCAACTCTTTCAAGTTCATCTTCAAATCTCGCCAAAAGAACAGGAGAATGTTCGAACAAAATTCTTACTGCTCCCAATACTTCATTCATCTTAAGTGTTCTGCTCTTGGAATATTCAAACAATGTAACAGTGTAATTGAGAATTTTTTCGAATGTTTTTACCAAAAGGAAATAAAATACATTTTCACCCTTGGGTTTGAATGCTAATTTATCATGCTTGTTTACTAACTTATCAATTTCGTCTTTCTTAATACTCAACGAATCTTCATATACAGCATCAGCGTTAAAATCTTCAAAAAGAACCAAGAAAACTTTTCTCAAATTCGGGTCCATAATAAGTCTGTCTTGAACAGCCTTTTGAGTTACTTGTCTTAGTTTTGTAGTTTTACTTACTGGAGTATGCTTATTGAGTTGTTCCAAAACATATTCTGTCAAAGATTGCAATACAGCCGAAAGACCGGCATGATACCCTGAAATTTGTCGGGGTTTTGGTTGAGGATCTTCGTCTTCGTCGTCATCCTTTTTGGGTTTAGGGTCCAAAAGGAGTTTGTCGTGAGATTGCAACCAGGCTTTGATTTTAGTTCGCATAGCTAGAACATTAAAAGTAAGTCCAAGATCGATAGTGATTTGGTTAGGTCCATCTGTTGATTCGTCTTTATCCGGCATTATTATTGTATTATTTAATGTGTCAGATATTAATAATAGGCAGTATAAAGATCAATTTTTTTGTTAATATATCATAAACCGAAGTATTGAATAATAGTACAAAAATCCATTTTTTTGTTATAAAAATATATATATGTAATATATATTGCCATACAATGGAATACCACATACATAGTCTTCTGGATGTAATTTCTAATATATTGGAAGATGGTATACCTGCTATCACAATATGGTTAGAAAAGGCCATTGTGTCTAAACAATTTCAGTTGTTGAAAATGATAATAAGAACAGCCATATACTCATTTTTAATAGGTCGATTAATCAATCTTTATTTTTTCGAAGGAAAAAAAACTATGGAAGTTAGTGTACTACGATCGCTTATTACAACAGTTTTCAATATAATTTTTTTTATGTATATAAGTTCGAAAGTTCTCCATGACGACGACGAACATACAATTAAAAAAAAGGAAATACAAACCAAAATTGAAAAATTAAAAAAAAAACATGATTACGAAAAAACCAAATACAAATACGAATTAAAAGAATTAAATGAATGAGTATATATCTATCAATTACAATTAAACTAATTATACATTTTAATTGTAAATATTATTTTTAATTCTCTATCTATTCATCAAATAGAGATAATGAGTCAATCAGTGACGGATCTGAAAACATACTATATGAGTCATTTAACGATGATAAATCGTTATCTACACTTATACTATTTTTATTATCATTTTTATTTTTAATATTTGGTGCTTCTTGAATTTGTAAGAAATACAAAATACCTAATATTGTGGCTAAAATTATCATTGGTAAAAAACGTTTTATCATTATTTTCTATGTATATTTATTACAAATATTTTTATATTTAATAAACCCAAAACAATTATTTAGATTTGTCCATTCCCATAGAATAGTAAGGAATGATTACTCCAAATAAACCGCCGATTAAAAATCCTAATCCAGAACTCCAAACAGGGGTTTCCTCTAACGAAATACCAGACCACCCAGCAAATAGAATAGCAATAAATGTAGACATATTATCACTTATAATACCACTAAATGTATTTCCTATCCCTGCTTTCACCAAATCATTTTTGATACCAGCATCTTCTAAAATCGGATCAATAGCATCCAAACCCATAAATAAAGATAAATTATCAACAAAACCAAATGCCAACCCCCCCATCATACCTATTCCTACATGTTTCCATGATAACGTTTTAGTTCCATTTAAAAATTCGCTTATAGTCAAATGAGGATTATTTTTCTTTTTTTGTCTGTATGCTATATGTCCCAATACGACAGTTATTAATAGCATAATTAATGTAATCTTAATAATTTTTTCTGTAGATTCTTTCATATTTTATAATATAACCGCATAAAATATTTTTGTGAATTACGAGAAGTAAAAACATTTTTTATTTAGACAAGATTCACTCATTTTTCGTGGCAAATAGCAAGCTTTTATACTATCTTTATAATTTCCAGTGTGATTATATCTTTTATTAAAACAACTTTCACTGATCTGTTTAGGAATATAACACGAAGAACAATCATATGGTATAACTTTGTCGCAAACTGGTCTAGAAACTATTTGTAAATTTTGGTTTATTTGCGAATTGTTGGCATTATGATTATGGACTGTTTGTGAATTATTTGCGTTATCATCATTAATCGTCACCAAATAATATAATGAGAAACTCCATATCAAAACTAATATTATTAAATATATTTTGTGCATATTTAATTATAATTATAATAAGAAAAAATTAAAAATTGATTTTTTTATCAAATTATAACTAATATTTTTAATAAATTTGCAAATGGAATCAAAATTAGAATATTTTACATGTATTTATATACTGACAAATGTATTAATATTTTTGTATTATAAATCACCATCAATACA
>Ga0066608_1001692_pt1 | contig 10841 bp, 5 predicted proteins | sample SaaInlV_DNA_135m_FD_60377 | JGI IMG/M metagenome (GOLD analysis project Ga0066608, IMG submission 60377) | Marine microbial communities from expanding oxygen minimum zones in the Saanich Inlet - SI075_LV_DNA_135m | ecosystem: Environmental > Aquatic > Marine > Unclassified | place: British... | reverse complement strand
GTTCTTTACACGAGTCACCTAGTAACAGGGTTGATTAATTTTTCACTGCCTTTGCAATTCCAGCTACATGCTCTGGGGTGGAGCCACAACAGCCACCCACCACTCGCGCACCCAGTGCAATATATTTCTTCGCGAATTCGCCCATTTCTTCGGGCGTGACATCGTAAGTTGATATGCCGGTTTCCACATCCATGCGCGGTAATCCTGCATTGGGTTTAATCCAGAGCATTGATGCTGGCGTGGTTTCAGCATATTCGTTGACAATCTTTTCCATATTTTCCAGTGTGGTGCCGCAATTTGCGCCAACTAATGTAGCACCTTTTTCCTGATATTTCTCGATCACATCTTTTGGTTTAACGCCCATCATCGTTGCCACACCACGGTCGTATGAGATCGAAACTACGATAGGCAGATCTGTCACGGAGCGTGCACCATCGAAGGCAGCATCTGTCTCATCGAAGGCAAACATGGTCTCAATCACAAGCAAGTCCACGCCGCCTTTGGCTAAGGTCTTGGCTTGTTCAGCGAATGTGGCAAACGCATCTTCAGGCTTCATAGGGCCGAAAGGTTTCATTAGAGTACCAGTGGGGCCTATTGACCCAGCGACCAATACATCAGTTTCCTTTGAGGCAGCTTTTTGAGCCAATTCTACGGCACGCAGATTTACTTCGGGAACACGGTCTGCATATTTTGATTCTTGCATTCGCAAAGCTGATCCCCCAAAGGTACAGGTGAGGATAATATCTGAGCCAGCTTCAACAAAAGAAGTTGCCAAATTCAGAATGATTTCAGGATTATCCATCACCAAGTCTTCGGGCGGTGTACCAGGCTTGATGCCCATCATTTGTAAATTAGAGCCAGTGGCCCCATCTGCAACCATAATCTCGCCGGCATTTAGTCTTTTTAGAAATTTATTCATAGTGCCTCCAAAATAAGATGAAGACATTATACCGTTATCCAGAGCTTGTCCTTTGCTCAATTTTAAAAGGATGCCCAACACAACTCGGAGATAAAAAGAGCATAGCCTTGTTCTGAAAAAATCACCACATCCTCGCCTCCTCTGTAGAAAAGAAAGAGCAAAACGCATATCTTTTTTTGATTCCATATCCCACAAAAATCGAATGGAAACACCCCCTAATACAAGGTACAATAGAATTAAAGGCAAGATAAATCTTGCGCTAGGGAGCGTGGCACGAGATTTATGTCGCCTTTGCACACTCTTTACAGATCAGCCAAAAACTTATTTATCCGTATCGGCGAATAAAGCAAATAATGAGCAAAAAAGTAGATAAAAAAACAGATAAAAAAAACGCTCTCTCCCTGAATAATGGAGCTGAAAAGAGAGAGGGTTATTATCGCCTACTGGCAGAAAGCTCACGCGATCTCATCATTACGCAGGATATGCAGGCAAACATTATCTACGTAAATCCTGTATGGGCGGAGCTTACTGGCTACAGCACGGAAGAAATAAAAGGGAAGTCAATAATTGAATTTCTTTCTCCTAAAAATTTGGGTGATGTAGATAAACGCTATAAGCAAAGACAGGTGGGAAAAGATGATGTATATACTTATGAAGTAGAAATAATTAGTAAATCTGGGGAGAAAATTCCCTTAGAAGTTAGGTCTTCTCCGATCATTGAAAAAGAGGGAGAAATCCAGGAGATTCTTCTTGTCGCTCGTGATTTAAGAAAGTATAAAGAAGCTGAACGAGCGTTGATACAAAGTGAAGAATATTATCGCAACCTCTTTGAGGACACACCAATATCGCTTTGGGAAGATGATTTTTCCTTAGTAAAAGATTATATAGATGATCTTAAAAAAGATGGGGTAACGGATTTCCAGCAATACTTTCGAGACAACCCATCTGCGATCGAAGAATGCATTCGCTTGGTAGATGTGATTAATGTTAATCTCTCATCTGTCTTACTAAACAAAGCAAAGTCCAAAGCTGATTTACTAGCAAATACTGCGGCATTATATACAAAGAAATCAAAAATATCTTTTCAAGAAAATCTTGTCTCCTTAATAGAGGGCGCAAGATTAGTTACTTTTCAGACCGTTACACAAGCACTTGATGGATCCAATATCTATCAGATTATGCAATGGAAGGTTTTACCTGGCTATGAGGAAAACTGGGGGAGAGTTATCGCTTCAGTTCAAGATATTAGCGCGCTTAAACAAGCGCAAAGCTCGCTGGATATTAGTGAAGCCAGTTATCAAAACCTATTCAACAGTTTAGATGATGCCATCTACATCCAGGATGAAGAAGGTCGTTTTCTTGATGTCAATCGGGGTGCAGAAAAGCTCTACGGGATTCCCAAAAAAGAAATTATAGGCCGAACACCAGCTTTTCTTTCTGCACCTGAAAAAAATGATTTGGAAGATATTGCAGCAAAAATTCAGAAAGCATTTGAAGGTGAGCCACAAGAATTTGAGTTTTGGGGAAAAAGAAGCAACGGCGAAATCTTCCCTAAAGAAGTGCGCGTATATAAAGGCAATTACTTCGGGAAAGATGTGATCATTGCTCTTGGGCGAGAAATCACAAAACGCAAAGAAACCGAAGCCGCATTAGAACGCCAGTTAAACGAATTAAATATCTTGCAAGCGACTGCGTTTTCATGCACCCAAGCCATAGATAAAAATGCTCTTATTCGGCAAGTCACCAATATCATTGGCAACACCCTATACTCAGATAACTTTGGCATTCTTTTGTTAGACGAAGAGACAAACACATTGCAACCCCACCCCTCATATCAGGGTGTCTCAGTGGAAGAAATTTTTAAGCCTTATCCCCTTTCAAAAGGCATCACAGGTAAAGTCGCCTCAATGAGCAAGGTCCTCCGTATCACGGATATTAGTAAATCCCCAGAGTATGTAGTTTTTACAAAATCTACACAATCTGAAATTTGTGTACCCATCAAAACAGAGGAAAAGGTTTTAGGCGTTATCAACGCTGAAAGTTCAAAAAAAGATTTCTTCACAGAAGATGATGAACGCCTGCTCACTACAATTGCAGGGCAAGTCGCAATCGCCATCGAGAAAATACGTCTCTTTGAAACCGAACAAAAACGCCGTCAAATCGCCGAGAAATTACAAGAATCTGCTGCAATCCTGACAACGTCATTAAGTCAAGATAAAGCAATAGAACTCATTCTTGAAGAATTGTCACAAGTAGTTTCGTTTGATAGTGCGTCCATACAATTACTGAAAATTGATTGTTTAGAAATTATTGGCGGGCGCGGTTCTCTGGTTCTGGAAACAGAAAAAGACAGGTGTTTTCCATACCCAGGCGATAATCCAAACACCGTTGTTATCCAAACAGGCCGCCCGTTAATCCTAAAAAATGCGCAAGATGCCTACCCAGGTTTTCGCGCAATGCCCTCTATACAATCTTGGTTAGGTGTGCCTCTTATCACCCACGAAACCTCAATTGGCATCTTAACTTTAGATAGTGGGAAAATCAACCACTTCACTGAAGAAGATGCTCGCCTGGTTACTTCTTTTGCCAATCACGCGGCAATTGCAATCAAAAATGCACAGCTTTTTGACGCTGAACAAAAACGCCGCCAAGAGGCAGAAACATTAAGAAAAACATCTCTCTCTATTACAGAATCATTAAATCTTGAAGAAGCGGTTCAACGTATTTTAGAAGCACTTTCTCATGTTTTACCCTACGATAGCGCCAGTGTTCAAATTTTAGATAATAATGAACTTGAGCTTTTTGGTGGATTTGGATGGGAGAATCCTGAAGATGTTGAGAAACTGTGCTTTCCTCTTGATGGAGACAACCCCAATACACGTGTGATTCTCGAAAAAGATATTTATATTTTGGATGATGCACAAACGGAGCACGCGCCTTTCCGCTTGCCTCCGCACAACCACATTCATTCCTGGATGGGTGTTCCGTTAATTATCCGAGATAAGGTAATTGGGATGTTGGCTGTTGATAGCAAAGAAAAGGGATATTTCACAGAAGAAAGTGCAAAAGTGGCGCAAGCTTTTGCAAATCAGGCAGCCATTGCCGTTGAAAATGCCCAACTCTTTGACGCCGAGCAAAGTCGACGGCAGGAAGCAGAAACCCTACGACAATCTGCACACACCATCTCATCATCCCTTAATCTCGATGAAGTCCTTGAGACCATTCTGGCGTCCATTCAACGGGCAATCCCTTATGATAGTGCTGCCATTATGCTTCTGGAAGGAGACAAAGTTAGAATTAGCGGCGGGAACGGTCTACCAAATATGGAAAGCCAGATTGGGAAAACTTTTCCAGCAGAAGATCCGCTTATAAAAAAAATAATTAAAAATTCTCATCCTCTAATTATTATGGATGCACAAGAAAGTTCTTATTTTAAAAATTGGGCAGAGACAGATTATGTGCACGGCTGGATGGGAGTCCCGCTAATCGTCAGGGGAAGAGTGATTGGCTATATCACACTGGACAATCGCAAAATTGATGCTTATCAAGAGAAAGATGCTGAGCTGGCACAAACCTTTGCTCATCAGGCTGCTTCAGCAATTGAGAATGCCCGTCTGTATCAAGAAGCCTTAAAAACAGCAGAACGACGTGCAATTTTACACCGCCTTAGCCAGGATATCTTAAGCGGGATTCAATCGCCTGAGGCAACCTATCAGGCTATCCACCATGCAGCTGAAGAACTAATGCCTTGCGATGCTTTTATCATTTCTCTTAGAGATGAAAATACAGAAAATGTCGATGAAGCTGTCTATCTGGTAGATCTAGAAAAACGGTATAGTTCAAGAATGCTTCCACAAGAAAACAGCATTATCACCCTTATCGAAAAAATGAGTGGCTCACTTATTAGAAAAAATTTAGCAGAGCAAGACTTAAAAAGTGAGGAAAACCGTTTCGGCTCAAAAGAAAGAGTTCGTTCAATTCTTATCTCTCCGATGCGTATTGGAGAAAAATTGATCGGGGCAATTTCCGCGCAAAGCTATGATCTAAATGTTTACGCAGAAGAAGAAAAAGTCTTATTAGAAATGTTGGCATCTCATGCTGCGGCAGCAATAGAGAATACGCGTTTATTTGATGAAACTGAACAGCATGGTAAAGAGTTTGCAGAACTTCACAGAATTACCCAAGATCTCGTTGCACCACAAGATATGGATAATCTTCTTCTTTCCACCCTCGAGCGAGCCACCAATTTATTAGGCGTAACCTGTGGTGATATTTACTTTTACGACAAAAAATCTGAGACTTTAAAGCCTTCCATTAGTTATGGCGTACCAAAAGAATTTAAAAAGAAGGTTGAAAGCACCCATTTCCAAAATGGTGAAGGGATGGCAGGACTCGTTGCAGAAAAACTAAAACCCCAGCATGTTGATGATTATCAGGCATGGGATGGGAAATCCGAAAAATATAAAGATGCCCCCTTTACTTCTGTTCTAGGTATTCCCATGCTCTATGCTGGAAACCTGATCGGTGTAATGAACCTCTATGAGATATACCCAAATACGCACCAATTCTCCGAAGACGATGAGCGCATAATGACGCTCTTCGCGACGCAGGTTGCCGGTGCTATCCACAGTGCAAGACAGTTTGAACAGATCAAGAATCGTCTTGCAGAGTTGGAGGCAGTAAACCGAATATCTACTACATTACGCAGCGCAAAAACGCCTGAAGAGATGCTGCCCCTTTTGCTAAAAGAAGTCAGCAATTCTCTAAAAATAGATATCTGCACAATCTGGCTAAGTGACCTAGCTACCAAAGAAGTGTATCGAGCGGTTGCCCGTGGTTGGATTAGGGAAACGCAACCTGATCGCCAACTGAATGATGTTGGATTAATTGGTCATGTCTATCAAAGTGGAGAACTTCATATTTCTCCTGACCTAAACAAAGATGCTTATGTTCGGCTTGCCGGTGGGGAAAAATTCCCCGAAGGTTGGACGGGGGTCTGGGTTCCAATCCGCTCAACAGATGCAATTATTGGTGTAGTTGCCGTTATGGCTGAAATACCGCGTAATTTTACAGAAGAGGATATTCGCCTACTGGTCACGCTTGCAGAAATGTCTGGGAATGCCATTCAACGTGCTCGCCTCCATGAACGCACTGAAGAACAAGTCAGGCGTCTGACGGCTTTGCGCAATATTGATGCTGCTATTAGCGCAAATTTTGATCTCCAGGTGACGCTCCAACTCCTTCTTGACCACACAATTTCGCAACTAAATATAAACGCAGCCGATATTTTATTAACAGAATCTACATCCCAAGATTTGAAATACTTCATCGGAAGGGGATTCGAAACAAATCTTTTCCAAAACTCCATTCTACAAGCAGGAAAAGGATTGCCTGGAATAGCTATAAAAGAACGAAAAACACAACATCTTGAAGTGCCCTATGCTGATGAGATTTGCAGTCGTTCTGCTTGGTTTGTTGAAGAAAAATTTAACAGCTATTATTGCGTGCCTCTGATCGCAAAAGGAGAGACGCTTGGCGTTTTGGAAGTATTTAATCGTCAAAATCTCAGCCCCACACAAGAATGGGAAGATTTTCTACAGGCACTTGCCGGGCAAGCTGCGATCGCAATTGACAATAATAATCTCTTCAAAGATCTGAAATATAGTAACAAAGAGCTTGCTCTTGCCTACGACACTACCCTCGAAGGCTGGGGAAAAGCTCTCGAATTGCGCGACAAAGAAACGCAGGGACATACGCTCAATGTCACCGACCTAACCCTGCAACTTGCGCGCGAAATGGGCGTCTCTGAAGCCGATCTCATCCATGTCTATCGCGGTGCGCTGCTTCATGATATTGGCAAAATGGGCATCCCTGATAGTATTCTCCGAAAACCAGGCCCCCTCACAAAAGAAGAATGGAGCATCATGCGACAACATCCTAAATTTGCTTATGAGATGATTTCCTCGATCCCATATCTTATCCCCGCGCTAGACATTCCTTATGGGCATCACGAACGCTGGGATGGTGCTGGGTATCCACGCGGCTTAAAAGGTGAGGAGATTCCCGTTGCAGCGCGTATCTTCTCAATAATTGATGTCTGGGACGCACTGCTCTCAGATCGTCCTTATCGAGAAGCCTGGGAAAAGCAAACCGTTGTTGATTATATAAAAAACGAATCCGGATCACGCTTTGACCCACATATTATAGATATCTTCTTGAAAATGGTCGGCGAAGATTAAGAAGATGCAATAAGACAAAATAGTGATTGTTTATTGCTCTATTGATGTGTATACTCAATTATCTTACTCGTATAAAAAAGGAAATAAAATGAAAAATTCTCTACTCCCCCTATTATTGGTTTTACTGGCTACTACTCTGGCTTGCAGTGTCTTCTCTGGTTCTACAACAGGTGACGCACCTGCTGCCGATAGCAATATCCTATTTCAGGATGATTTCTCAAATCCCAGCAGCGGATGGGACCGTGCCGATTGGGATGACGGCTCAGCCGACTACAGCGATGGTGTCTATAGAATACATGTCAAGGTTTCCTCCTATGATATTTGGGCTAACCCGGGCCAATACTTCGAAGGCGACGTGCGCGTGGAAGCCGATGCGACCAAAGTCGGCGGAGAAGATGATAATGATTATGGTTTAATTTGCCGCTATTCAGGATCACCCGAAAGCCCCAGCTACTATTTCTCCATTATCAGTAGCGATGGTTACGCGGTAATCGGAAAAACGACAGACGGTGCTTCGGAATATATTTCCACCGAATTAATGGCTTTATCTGATGCGATCAAACAAGGTTCATCAACCAATCACCTACGCCTAGATTGTGTTGGGAGCACTCTAACTTTATATGTTAATGGACAAGAAGTTGCCACCATAAACGACTCTGCCTTCACGGGCGGCGATGTTGGATTGATGGCAGGTACCTTCGAAATCTCCAATGCTGAAATCACTTTTGATAATTTTGTGGTCAGAAAACCCTAACGCTACACTATTTTCAGAAAGAAAAAGGCTGGGTTTAATTATGAAACCCAGCCTTTTTGATTCGCTTAAAAACGATAACTCAAGGTTGAAAGACAACAAACTCATCAAAAAGAACATCCAAACCACCCTCTTCAAAAGTGCCTGCCAAAAGACCAACATCACCTACGGTAAAATCAAAATCTTCTACCAAGGCAATCGGAGAATCATTAATATAAAAGCGTAGTGTATTTCCATGGCACTCTGCACGCAAATGATTAATCGCCACGCCGGTTATGATCGCACTCGAATAAAGCATTGAGTCTTGCCCCAAAAGCCTCAACTCTCCAGCCTTCATTTTCCCGATAGCATAATAACCATCTGCGCTAATTACAAAAAAATAAAAATTTTGATCATTCTGATAACGACAAATGACTCCAATCCTGTTTTCGATGGGACCAGTATATTGCAAAGCATCCACTTCAACGCGAACGTCGTTAAAGTTCATGCCCGGTGTTGCCCAATAATTTAAGCCCGCATCCTTGATATAAAAACGAAAACCGCTCGCATCATAATTCATCACCCCGCCATCATTGACAAGGCTTGTCCACTGATTCTCTCTGGTAGAGAAATCATCTTCAAAAAGAATATCCCCCGACAAAAGAACCGGTTCCGGTTGGCAGGCGATTAAAAAAAGAGAGCATAGAAAAACCGTCAGAAAAAGTTTAAATTTCATCATTTCACCACTATTCCTTAAAATATTCTTCCAAAAGACGTGCAGCTTGTTTCCCAAAGAAGTCGCCCTGTGAAAGCTCACGAGCCTGCAAAAGGGACTGGCGTGCCAAATCTCGATGACTATGTTTCAGGTAAAACATCCCCAAATGGAGGTGTGCCGCGCTCAAATTTGGGTCAAGCTGAAGAGCGTATAAAAATTGTTCTTCAGCTTCCTTGTCACGCTCCAAATCAAAATAAACCCACCCCAGCATGTCCACAAAAGTTGCATCTTCGGGGCGCAGGTCAAGCGCTTTTTGCGCTGCTGGCAGCCCAACATCTTCCAGTTGTACGGCGTATTGTACAGAAAACAGAGCCAATAAATGCCAATATTGCGGAGCTTCAGGAGCCAAAATAGTCGACTGTTCATATGCACCAAGTGCGAGCGGCAAATCTCCTAAACGAGCATAGATCTCTCCCAAGGCAGATTGCCAGTTTGGGTTCTCAGGCTCCAATCTCGCCGCAGCCTGAAACTCATCCAAAGCCTCTTCCAAATTCCCCTGACGTTGCCAATAAAGACCACGTAAAGAACGCACTAAAGTCGAATCAGGGTCAAGATTGAGAGCGTTATCTAAATCTGGGAAAGCATCCTCGTCAAGGTGCTGTTTTGCCTCCCCCAGCCAAGCCCAAGCGGATGCGCTCTCAGGGTGGGCTTGCGTGGCGTTATAAAAGACTTCTGAGGCAAGTTGCCATTCTTCCGCCAATGCGAGTCCGCGTCCATGCAAGATCATCTTCTCGGCGGGATCGCTTTCTAGCAGAGCCAAGTTGAGGGATGTGCGTAAAGTCTCCACAACGGGAGCAAATTTCTCGTCCGCGCGCGCCGCGAGTGTCAACTCATCCAATGCGCTTTCAGGCGAGGTAAGGATCAGAAGTAATCCTAATCTATAATGAGCAAAGGCTAGGTCTTCTTCGTTTTTGAGCTGATTTTCAAGCGCATCTCGCTCAGAAATATAATCGCCTTTTTCACGATAAGCCATTGCCAAACGAGTGTAGAGCTCAAAATAAGCAGGGTGATGCTTAAGCCCTTTTTCCCAGAAAGCAAGGGCGCCTTCATGGTCGCCCTTATTCCAGTGCTCTTGCCCCAAAATATCCCATCCAAATGCTGAGAGAGCATCTTTTTCTTTTGCTCTTTCATAGGCAATAATTGCTTCTTCTCGTTGCCCGGAAATTAATTTTGCTTTCCCTGTTTCATTCCATAAATCTCCCCGCCAAAAAAGACGCTGGGCGGCTAATTCAAACTCTTCGGCTGCACGCTTAAAGTTGCCATCACGAATTGCTTGCTGCGCAATTCGCTCATTCTGAAACCCAAGAGCAATGCGCGGAGAAATAGCGAGCATAAGCAGTAAAATTAGAATAGCCAGCCTTTTAACCATTTGAAACCCTTCTCTCCTTTGCAATCTGTATCATCATTATATTGCAAATTCGTGCCTTCGTTTTAGTTTTTCGTAAAAAGGAAGTATAATCGCTATACCGAATTATGAATGAACTTTTTGTACAACTCACATCCTTAATAACCGAAGCACCCGGTAGTTTGATTTTTCATCTGGTGCTGGCGTTTTCGATTGCCGGCTCTTTGCAGGTTGCCTTTAGTCATTGGCGTTCAAGTCGTTTTCCACAGGTGCGACGAACTATTTTAGGACTTTCTGTTCTTTTGCTAGGACAGATCGTTCTCTTTGTCGTCAGTGCGATGTCTTGGCAAGCCTTAATTAACCCGACGATGGTTTTACCGCCCCTTGACCGTGCAATCACCTTATTTAGTTTAATTTGGATTGCGTGGTTGTGGATTTTTCCTGAACCCAGCCGCCCAGCAGATGCGGGGAACGCGCTCTTAAGTCTGCTCGTTTTCACTGGCCTGGCATTAAGTTATGTCACATGGATACCACAAGTCGCGGCACAGGTATATAACCTGACGACACAAGATAGCATTTGGCAATTCTTTTCGCTGGGCTTTATCGCCATTGCCGGAGTAACGCTTTTCATCCGCCGCCCCAATGGCTGGACGAATGGTTTTATTCTACTGGGATTGGCCTTCTTAGGACACGTTCTGCATCTAATTTTTGGGTACGGGGCAGGGAATTTTCCTGGCATTGTACGCTTATTTTATTTAGCTGCGTTTCCTATTTTGCTAACACTCCCGCAACGCTTTCCAGGACCAACTCCCCTATCTGCCAGCCATAATACC
>Ga0066608_1001683_pt1 | contig 10915 bp, 9 predicted proteins | sample SaaInlV_DNA_135m_FD_60377 | JGI IMG/M metagenome (GOLD analysis project Ga0066608, IMG submission 60377) | Marine microbial communities from expanding oxygen minimum zones in the Saanich Inlet - SI075_LV_DNA_135m | ecosystem: Environmental > Aquatic > Marine > Unclassified | place: British... | reverse complement strand
GAATTATTTTTATTTATTACACACTAGGTGTCGTTGACCTAGATAAAAATAAAATCACCAACATACTTAAAGATTTAAATTATTTTAATTTGTTTATTGCTGTAACTCTATATCTACTTTCTCACACTGTAAGGGTTTTAAGATTGGTTATACTCAATCCGTTAGCTAATTACAGTATTAGGAATTTGTGGCGCGAACAATACAAGGCTAATGGAGTAAATATCTTACTTCCTTTTAAGTTGGGAGAGGCTTATAGGTTGATTTATTTTCGCTCTTTTTTTGGATCTTACTTTAACTCATTTGTAACTCTTATTTGTGAGAGATTTTTAGACTTATTAATTATATTTACAATTCTATCAATTAGCATATACCTTTCTCCATTAGAACTATCAGCTTTAAATTATGTACTTTTTGGATCCCTAATTCTTTTATTAATTATGGCGCTCATCTATTATTCAATTGAGGAGCTAACTTTAATTATTCATAAAATATTTGTAGAAAAAAAAACCACACGATTAAATTCACTAACAGTTAAATCAACTGGTAATTTTCTAAATGCAATAAAAAAAATAAAAAAAATCCTCAATCAAAAATACACCTCTTGCTTAGCAATATCTTTTCTCATATGGACCTTAGAGATATCTGCTTTTTTTATATTTTTCGAAATACTGGATGGAAAAATTGATTTAATTATATTCTTAGCACTAGCTGTCTCTCTATCCTCACTTTTGCCAAATGGACCAATGGGCCTTGGCGGAATTCAACTAGCCTTTTACAGTATTGGGATAGTTGCAAACAATCCTGATATAGTTAACTATTCTGTCGTCTACAGCCTCTTTATATTTGGATCAGGCTTATTAATTTCTGGCGCTCTTTTCATTCATGATTATTTTATAAAAAACAAAGATGCCTAACAGTAAAGATATATTAATTATTGATCTTGACAATACGCTAACTGTAGAAGATGGTGTAACCAACTATGCAAAAAAAACAGTTAACATGCCAGTTGCTATTGCTGTTAAAAATGCCATATCTTTAGGCTATGAGTCAAAAATTTTTTCTGCCAGAAATATGAGGTCACTCAAGGGGGATTTAAATAAGATTGAATCGATCACTAGGCCTATTGCCGAATTATGGCTAAAAGAAAAGAAAATTAATTATGATGAGTTAATTTTAGGTAAGCCCTGGTGTGGCTACAACGGCTGGTATTTAGATGACAAAAATATCTCAATTGAAGACTTTATATTTAAATTTAGTGGGCCTTATTGGAATAAAACTGTTACTATTTTGATACCCTTTTATAATGAAGAGGATAATATCTTTGACACTCATACTGCACAAAAAAAAATTGAACGACTATTAAATGTAGTTCAATATATATACATTGATAATGGCTCTTCAGATGAAACATTAGTCAAGTTGAAGAAAATTTCCAATCAAGATGAAAAGGTTAAAGTAATATCTATTAAAAAAAATATAGGCTACGGATATGGTGTTAAAAAAGGACTACTAGAAACATCCTCAGATTTAGTCCTTCTTAATCATTCTGACTTACAATTTGACGCTTATTCTTTCTTTCAAACCAACTCATCAAGCTTATCAGGACTAAATCAAGCTTTAAGCATTCTTCCAAAAAGACTAAATAGATCATTATTAGATAGGTTTAACTCATCACTCCTCAGGCTTATACTTTCAATTATCTATTTTAGAAAAATTTCTGATTTTAATGGCCAACCTAAACTTATCTCAGTTGAGAATATAAAGAATATAAATACGCTTCCAAATGATTTTTGCATAGATTTAGAACTTTATAACTTATGCAGGAAAAAAGCAATTATTTTGCCAATAATCCAAAAGAGAAGGACTTTTGGTCAATCAAGCTGGAGCGGTAAATTAAGCAATAGGATTCAAATATTTTTAAAATATGTCACACATGCACTTAAAAATAGAGCTCGGTAAAGTATGAATTTTTTTTATATAGAAAAAAAGATAGAGGATACACGCCTCTCTAACTTTTTAAAATTAGAGAGATTTTCAAAAATTTCTTTCATGCGCTCAAATTTTAAAAAAATCATAATTGATTCTATTCCGGAAAAAATAAACGTTATTATTATTGATGAGGACGAACTCCTAGAAACTCATCATGACGATTCTACCGCTATCTTCTGGTGCTCCAATATTATTCATGTAAACGATCAAACTCAACATCAATTCATACAAAAAATAGCCTGTTCTATTTTTTCATTACTATTTGGCACTAAAAATAGTTACATCTTTAAAGGTAGGTTGTCACAGCTTAAATCGATTCTGAATGATGAAGCTGGTAGTCAGATATTAAATTTAAAAAATGAAACACACTTAAAGAGAATACTAAATATTTCAGATTTTAGAGAAGCAATAACGGAGAACTCACACACAAGGCATTTTAATAAAATACTCTCCAATAAAGAGAGGTTTACTAAAGTGTCTGCTGAAACTGAAAAACTAGAGTCGGAGTTCTTATTTCTTAAAAATATCCCTGAAGATCTTAGAAAATATTATGTTCAAGTTTTTAATTTTCAAAAAAACAAGGTCGATGCCAGCTATACTATGCAAAAAATAGCTGGCATCGACCTTTCCATTGCTTTCATTAATGCCCCTATAAGAACAGACAGGGTTAAAAATATTTTACAATATCTAGGCTATTATTTTAAAGATTTAAAAAAACATAAAAGTGAAAAATATGTAGACAACTTGAAATTTATTATAGATAAAAACAATGAGCGGCATGACAAATTAAGACAATGGAAGGGCTATTCTAAACTAAATAATTTCATTAAATTACACACTTCATTTAATGGGGTTAGCGACTTGTACAGCGACTCCAATAAACACTTAAAGAGATACAAAAAATTACTTCATACATCTTACTTCTCACATGGGGATCTTTGTCTTTCTAATATGATCTTCTCAGAAGAGGATAATAAAATTACTTTTATCGACCCCAGGGGAGGGGAGGCTTACAGAACCCCCTATTATGATCTTGCTAAACTCTCCCACTCTCTATTAGGAGGTTATGATCACATCATTAATAATATTGCAACAATTCAGTTTGACAACTCCATGGGAGCTTACGTTGATTTTAACGAAGCTTTAGATCAAAAAATAGAGGGGGTTTTTAGTGATTTTTGCCATTCACTTGGGTATGAGATAGAACTTGTAAGAAAAATAGAGGCTTCATTATTTATTAGCATGCTTCCCCTTCATGTTGACGATGAAAGGAAGCTCTTCATGCTTGCATTAAGAGCTTCTGAACTGCTAAAATTAAAGATTTAATATGGGAATACACACGCCACCAAATATCATATATTACTGTTATTTAACCTTTGGCACTTTGTTGTTGTTTTTTTTCTCTTCCACACTTTGGTTTGAAAATTATTTTTTTAACACTAAGCCATTAATTTATACAATATTTTCCATTTTTATTATTCTAAATAGAAAAAGTATTTATACATACCTGTTAAATACTTTTAGAGAAAATTTTAAAAATATTGATTTTATAATTATAATTTCAATCTTTACTCACTTCTTAATTCAAGAAAAATTAAACCTATATGCAATTTCATTTTTAACTTTATACACATTCATAAGGGCTTTGTATGAGCACTCAGTAAAGTCTGAGATTGACACTCTTAAATTAGTCTTTAATTGCATATTAATATCCGGAATAATTTCTGTTGCAGGACTCTATTTTGGACTGATAGAGTCAATATTTCTTGAAACTAATATCTTTCACCAAAATCAGCCATTAGGATATCCAAATCCAACATCAAAAATTATTAATGAAATTACAGGATTTAATCTTAGTAATCATATCTCCGGCTTTCAAACTAGTATCAATTACAGTGCGTATATAATTATTTCATGCTTAGGGGTTTTAAACTTTGCAGAATACAGGGGCTCTACCAAAAGAAAAATAAGACTAACTCTTATCACTGCCTTGGTATTAACTCAGGCAAAGATCGGCTTTCTATATTTCTCCATTTTGATTATCTTAAAAATAGCTGATAAATATAAGAAAACTCCAAAGCTTTTATTAATTACCTTTACTTGTCTTGGTTATTTGTTTTTAACTCACTTCACATTTGTCGAAAGTGGCACTGAAATTATGCACACAAAATATTATAGGGAATTCTATTTTAATTTCTTAAATTTAGATTATTATTTAAGCTTATTTTCATGGTTAAAAACAATATCATTTGAATATTTAATGTCTAATAATATTTTTTTAGTTGATTTGAATGGCTTTCTAAATTTTTCACAGAATTTTGAGCCTCACTCTCTTTTCTTTTCGTGCGTATTTTTTGGAGGCTTGGGTTTTGCCTTTTTCTTACTTATCAGGCTAATCTTAATTTTATTAAATTATTTTTTAAGTGACACTAATAAAGAGAGTTATTTTTCAGCTTTGCTTTGTGCGTTCTTTATTGAAAGCTTTTTATGGGATTCTTACGACTCCCCAATTTTTTGGCTCATTATGCTATTAGGCCATTCTTACCATGGTTTAATTAAAGGCAAGAAATTAAAGGTAGGACGATCTTTCTAATATTATTGATGTAAAAATATTTACCAGCCACAAGAAAAATAAACAATATTTCTATATCTTGTTATTGACTATCTAGCCATACTTGAAACATTAATACACTCCATAAGTGATACTGCCAATTTCGATGTCCAGATAAATGCTCATTCCACTTTTCACGAATTGGTTTCACGTGAAAATACCCATCATTTTTAAGCCTTTCCTCGCTCAAAAGCTCCTCCGCCCATTCTCGCAAAGGGCCGCGAAGCCAGGAGTCTATGGGAACTCCAAAGCCCATTTTGGGTCGATCAATTAATTCTTTGGGTACATATCTGTCTAATACTTTTCTCAAAATCCACTTCCCTTGGGAGTCTCTAATCTTCATATTGAATGGCAGCCTCCAAGAAAACTTAACCACATTCTTATCAAGAAATGGCGCCCTAGTCTCTAGAGAGACAGACATTGCAGCCCTATCCACCTTATGCAATATATCATCTGGTAAATACGTAATAGAGTCTAAAAGCATCATCCCTTCTTCAGAATGAGCGAGGTTAATATTTTCACCTGTATTTCTAGCCTTTTTTTTACAATCAATAACTACTTCAAATGAATTATCCCAGTGTGAAACCAAACCATCATATACATTGTAAATATTATCTGATAAAAGCATTTTAGACAACTTATAAATCTTATCCCCTGGATGCGCCATACTAAATCTTTTAGGAAGTAATTTAAATGCGTTATTTATCAAAAAGCTCCATACTTTTGGAGAAAGCAATATAATGCCTTTGGATATTATTTTGCGAACAGCAAATGGGATTTTTTCAATTTTATTCCACGCCCTATCAGCCATAAAATAACGATTATAGCCGCCAAACAATTCATCTCCGCCATCACCAGAAAGAGAAACAGTTACATGTCGCTTTGCAAGCTTAGAGACTAATATTGTGGGTATTTGTGAAGAGTCCGCAAAAGGCTCATCATAGACTTCGGGAAGACGTGAAATAACATCAATTGCCTGCTCTGGAGAAATATACAATTCCGTATGCTCTGTCCCCAAATGCAAGGCCACCTCTTTAGCATATTCTGCCTCATTGTAATGCTTCTCGTTAAAACCAATAGTAAAGGTTTTTATTTTTTTCTTAGACTGTTTCTGCATCAATGCAGCAACCACTGAAGAGTCAATTCCTCCAGAAAGAAAAGCGCCCAAAGGAACATCAGAGAGCATTTGTCGCTTGATAGCACTACTTAATAAGCCATCCAATTCTTGAATTGCATCTTCATCACTTCCATTAAATTTATTAATGCCTTTTCCAGATTTAGCAATATCACTCATGGACCAATAATAATTCGGGCCGGAGGTATTTTCTTTGCTCCAAACATTGTTAACCATGCTAAGCTTAACATAACTACCGCCAGGTAATTTATTTATACCTTTGTATATTGAGTAAGGAGATGGAACATAATCGTATTTTAAATACATTGCCAGGGCGTCACGATCCACCTTACCAAAAAACCCTTTAAACGCCTTTAATGATTTTAACTCCGAACCAAATAAAAAAGAATCGTTATTCCAGCCATAATACAATGGCTTCTCACCCATCCTATCTCTTATCAGGTAAAGTGAGTTATTCTGAGTATCGTATAGTGCGATGGCAAACATTCCATTTATTTCTTGTAATGTTTTATCCACACCCCATTCTTCAAAACACAACAATAATGTTTCAGTATCAGAGTGCCCGTTCCACTCAACTAGATTCCCTGACTCAGTGTCAAGTCGCATTCTAAGCTCTAAATGATTATATATCTCCCCATTAAAGGCAACAATATACTGACCAGAAGTTGAATGCATCGGCTGGTGGCCCGCAGAAGATAAATCAAGTACAGACAGACGACGATGACCAATGGCGACTTTAGACCTTTCATCAATCCAAAATCCTTCATCATTAGGGCCACGATGCACAACCGAATCAGTCATTGATTTTAGTTGATCTTGCATATCAACTAAATCACATGAATCTTTCCAAAGAAATCCCGCTAATCCACACATAAAATATATAAATTCAATGTTTTAGAGTCAAGAAGAAAATTAAGCATACTTATATCCATTTATCACAAATTTACCATCTTGGTTTTGGCATTACACTAATCAGATTCTATGCCACTAGCCTGATAATAGAGTTTAAAATAAAACATAGTTTAGTGAATCTACTTTTTTTGAAAGCCGCAATGTCGTGAGTCAAAGATAGGCTATCTAAATATTTTTTTAATTAAGTAGTCATATATCCCAAAAAAATACCCAGTCAACTTGCCTATATCAATAATAACAGAGGTTACTGGAAGTCCAAAAATTGACGCAACAGGATACTCTTTATAGATGGTTATGGCTTTAGATTTGTAAATAGGCAGAAGATAAATTCGAAAAACTATGTAGCTTATAAGTATAGGTATTAATAATTTAGTTAAAGAAAAAAATATCCAAATAAGAAGTATTAAAAATAAAATATAATAATATGGGGTGTTATACCCTTTAAGGCCTAATACAGTACGAGAATACAATACAGATTTTTTGTAAAGACCCCACAAAGTTTTAGAAAAGTTAATTCCTTTGTATTTAATCTTTGACTTAGTATTTACATCATATTTTTTTATTTTTTTTCTAACTTCTGATTGCCATATCATGTCATATCCCGACCTTCTATCCTCTAAAAATAGGCCAGTTGTATCAAAGACTTTCTTATTGAGCAATGTGCCTGGAACGCAAGACCTAATACGTTTATAGCCATAGGTTTGTGCAATCGAACAACGGTCAACCCAATTAATGCCTTCTAGATATACAACCCCAAAAGAAATATCTACATTGTGGGAGGTTATAAAATCAATCTGATCTTTAATCCAATCCAACTTAAATTTCTGCCCGCAATCCATAAATGCAACCCATTTGGTTTTGGACAGCTTGATGCCGATATTTTTAGATGACCCAGGATTTTTAGTTGATTTGTCAATATTTACAAACTTTGTTACAAATCTAGCCTGATTTTCTTTAATCCAATCATTAACAACTAAAAATGAATCGTCGGTTGATGAGGAGTTCACAAAAATTACCTCCTTAGCAGGAGTAGATTGTTTTGCAACAAGACTTAATGTCTCCTTAATACTTTTGGCTTCATTGTAATAAGGAACTATAACTGTAACTTCAAGAGGCATACTTTTTACTTAGATAAGCATTGTACCACTTAATAGTTTTTCTTACCCCGCTCTCAAATGAGTGTGATGGCGCCCAATTAAAATGTTCATTTACCTTTTCAAAATCCATATATTGGCAGTCTATCTCACCAACTGTTTTTTTAGTTTTCATAAGCTCTTCGATCTTGTGAAAATCACCTTGTTTACCAGTAAGATTGTAAACAGTTTTCAATACTTCATGAACTGATTTTGGAGCATTAGTACCTGCATTGTATACATGGCCACGAAACTTATCGGGATTTTGAGCAAGTTTTTCACTCATTGTTAAGTACAGTTCAACAACATCATCAATAAAAATATAATCTCTAATCTGACTCCCATCTCCACGAGGAATAAACTTACTATACCCCAAACAAGATCTTATCGAGTCAGGAAAAATTGCTGAAAAGTTAAGTTGCCCTGGGCCGAAAATATTACAAAATCTTGTTACAATTACTGGCAAATTAAATACATCGGTTGCATAACTTTGCGAAATCATATCTGCACATGCCTTTGATACGTCGTATGGGTATTTTGGAATTAAGGGGTAATCTTCCTTATAAGGCATGCTTTCTTTAGGGTAGCTACCATAAGACTTGTCTGTTGATGCCATAATAATTGATTCCACATGGTCTGGGCATTGCCTAGCCCCCTCAAGAATTGAGTACGTACCTTTTATATTTGTTTCAAAAGTCAAATAAGGATTAGTCAGCCCAACCCCAATTTCCACCTGTGCAGCAAGATGAAATACCGACTGTATCATTGCTTCAGATATAATTCTTGCTATAAAATCTTTATCTGTAATATCTCCATTAATGAGCACTACTTTTTCATTAAGCCCCTCGTAAAAAAGAATACTGTCACTTTTTATATTTCTGATAATTCCATAAACTGTCGCGCCCCTCTCAACCAAACTCTTGGCTAAGTTGCCACCAATAAATCCATTAATACCGGTAATCAATACATTTTTTCCAAACCAATAATTATTCCTATCTATCATTTTTTTAACCTTTAAATTATTCAAACATATGAATGTTTTCTTTTGCCTTCTCTAGTTCGTGCAATGTGTTTACCGTAATATGGATACCATCATGTTTATATCCTTTAATCTCACTTATTGAGCCAGCATGACTCAAAAAATTTGCGTAATTAGAATGTTTACTCAATAGCTTAGTAGCCTCTTGTTGATAATAAAACCCTCCAATATTAATCCACTTATCAAGCGTTGGCTTTTCTTGAAAACTCTTAACAGTATTGTTCACATCAAGTTCCACTAGTCCAAAATCACTTTTAAGAGGCCATAAGGTCATTGTTATCTTTTTATTGTGCTTATAATGAAAATCTTGCAGTGCTTGCAAATCAATATTTGCCAATGTATCGCCATAAAATACAATAAAATCTCCCTCAATACAAGGCAAGCAGGCATTAATTCTTTCCAAAATATCTGCATCACCAGAATTCACAATCTCTACATTTAGTTCAGTATATGAGTTTTTAAAAAAATCCTCTATCTTATCTGATAAATAACCCGTTGCTACCACAATATCTGATATTTTAAAGCTCTTAATATGATCCAATAGATAACTCAAAATAGGTCTATTATTAATACAAACCAACGGCTTTGGAGTAGAATCGGTTAAAGGCCTAAGTCTTTCGCCTTTTCCACCACATAATATTAAAGCTGTAACATTAGATTTCATCGATATTTCTTCTCAAGATTCAAAGCGCTAACCCTTATTTTTACACATATCTTGCAGTTGCTTTTTATCATCGCCACATGAATCAATAATAATTTCTAGTGGGGTATGTGTCTGACCTAGTACTGCATGAATATATCTTTTGACATCGTCAAAATTATGAGAAGATGGAATAACAATACTGATTGTGTTTTTATTTCTACTCATTTTTTTAAAAATCTAGTGTTTTTTTTCCTTGAATTTCCAACGATTATTAAGGCAACGAAAATTCTTAAAGTATTTTTATTAGTGACCTTCAACTAACTGCATTAATTTTTCTATATCGTCTTTTACTCTTGAGAGATAGTTTATAACTGCCAATAAAAATACATTTTACTTAATTAAAGAGAGAAATTAGAAAATCATTATTAAGATCTAAATATGTGCAACAACTGATAAAAAATGAATGACTTAAAAAAATACGCGTAAGATTCAAAAAAAATAAAATTATTATTTAATCTCACTAAGTGCGATTCATAAGACGCTTTCATAATATCAGAACTCAAGCCTCCATCGCCAAAATATACCATACACTTATCAATATACATGTCTTTTACGGAATCTTCCCTCAGAAATCTTAACAATAAATCATAATCACTAGCAATGCTATATTTCGTATCAAAGTGACCATATTTTTTATACATCGATCTGGGTATAAAAACAGTCGGATGGGCAATTGTACATCCGGATCTCATAAAAAATAAAGAGCTGACATTGGTTTTTAATACTTTATCTACCTTTCTATCGTTATTTAACAAAGCTAAATTTCCGTGAAAAATATACTTATCACCGTATGTACAATATTTTTTAACAACCATTTCAATCGTATCAAGACTGTAATAATCATCTGAATTAATTATACCCACGAGACTTCCAGAAGCAATCTGTATTCCTTTATTCATTGCCTCATATAAACCATCATCTGGTTCAGAAATTATATGAGAAATACGATCTTTATACTTATTTACAATTTCCATAGTCCCGTCAGATGAGGCGCCATCTATTACGATATACTCTATATTGGAATAAGACTGATTGAGAACGCTATTTATAGTGCTATCTATATAGCTCTCGCCATTGTACACAACTGTTATTATGCTAACGAGTGGGCTACTACTTACCATAATTATTTATCACCCTAAAACCTCTGACAACTTTTTAAAATTTCTTATATAGAACATCCTAAGAAGCCTTCTTCTTATTCTGGTTCAATTTTATACTTTCTTGGTACACATTCATTGGTTTTTTTGCAGTCTAGAGTTTGATGGAATCTACAATGGTTATAAAAATCAATATAGTCATCCACATCAGTAGTTAACTCACTGATATTTTGATATTCATTTAAATAGATTCTTTCACATTTGGCGCTTCGCCAGAAGCGCTCAATGCAGATGTT
>Ga0066608_1001643_pt1 | contig 11095 bp, 6 predicted proteins | sample SaaInlV_DNA_135m_FD_60377 | JGI IMG/M metagenome (GOLD analysis project Ga0066608, IMG submission 60377) | Marine microbial communities from expanding oxygen minimum zones in the Saanich Inlet - SI075_LV_DNA_135m | ecosystem: Environmental > Aquatic > Marine > Unclassified | place: British... | reverse complement strand
GTCCCAGTCGTATGAATTGTACTCAGTAACCTCCCACGTCTTCATATCATAATCCACAAGGTAACCTACCTTGAGTTTAGACAATACAAGGTCCTGCAGAGGATCAAACTCGTCTTTCTTTTTCTTCTTACCAAACCAAGCCATATTATTCCTTTAATAAAAACTGATTATTTCTCGCAAAGGCGCAAAGAGCGCTAAGCGGGAAAAAGAAAAATACTTTATAACATAAAATCTTATGAAAAAAAGCTTTCGCTTCTTAATTCATTAGTATCTTTGCGTTCTTTGCGCCTTCGCGAGAGGCTATTAACTCTGTTCCAACAATCCCATTCTTGTTTTAAGTGCCAGGAGTTTGTCGTTTGGGGCGTTTAGTTGATTACCACCCAGTGCGGCGTTGATCTCATCGTCTACACTCGTCTCTGCTGATGCCAGTTCGCCGTATGATTGTGCCAGTGATTCATCCTCTTCGACCTTAGCTTTCATCTTCTCCAACATTGCAATCGTGCCGGTAGAGTCAACTCTTGCAACCTGCTCGTTTATCTTACGGGTTGCAGCCGCGGTCTTGGCTCGTGCCCTGAGTGTGATAAGTTCGTTTTCATAAGAAGATACGGTTGACTTCAATTTGGATACATTAGCCTGTAGCTGTGACGCCATTTTATCCTGCTGTTCCCAGTTCTGCATCAGACTGACAGCCTTCTGACTGCAATCCTCTTTCCTGTTCAGGGCTTCTGTCGCCAATCGTTCTGCCTGTTCTGCGTCTATCCCACCACCCTGCATCTTCTGTAGCAACATCATAGCCTTGCGCTCGTAATCAGCAGCCAGTCTCTTATTGTCTTCGGCCTCTTTCTTCAATCGAATGGCAACACCCTTAACCTCTGCCAGACTCTTCATGGTCCCCTGCAGATCCTTCTTCAGATCTCTAATTCCCTGTTCAGTCATTTTGATAGGATCTTCAAATTTGTCCATTGCACTATGTGCCTGGGACTGACCCACCTTAAACATCCGCTGAAATATACTAGCCATGATTTAACTCCTTCATAATTACAATTTATCTTAGATTAATAGTTGATGTTCTTATTTAACAATTCTTAGCACTTACTGAATTCAATAAGCTCGGCGGCATACTCTGCCAGGGCAATACTCAATGCGTTGATTGAACCGTCCAGCTCGTTCCTGTCCAGATTCTCAAGCTGTAAAGTATCCCGGAAAATGACTTTTGCCCCCTCTTCATCCAGCACAAATGCACCATGTACCAGGGTACGGTTCATCTGGAGGAGTCGCTTGAAAAATCCTTCTGTTTTTTTCGGAACATCCATAATCACCTGTTCGAGAACTAAGACTGGGTCTTCGCAATCTATGATGAGATTCTTGATACCTTTCTCTTCATCATCTATAACTACTAACTCCTCTGCAACATCTTCGCTGGAGATTGAAAACTCTAACTCGTCTAAATAGTCCTTCACCTTTTGCAGATTTTCAGACATCTCTTTTCTCCTATTTCAAATATTCAAATTATTATAAAAAACAAATTAGTTTCTGTTCACCGCAAAGGTGCGAAGAGCGCAAAGGTACTACTTAAATAAAAACCTATCCTTCGACTCCGCTCAGTATGACGTCATACTGAGCGGAGTCGAAGTGTTATCTTTGCGTCCTCTGCGTCTTTGCGGTGAACATTTACTTTTATTTAACAAGATGCGGGCGTTCATGTGCAATCACGATCAGATCGTCTCCGGATTTGATCGTATAGTCTATGGGAGGATTTGCCTCCAATTTATTCTCTTTTCCAGATTCAATTGCCACGATAATTGCATTATGCCTCTCCTTGATAAGTTTCAGTACATCAATAAACTGCTTTCCAACAAAACTTTCCGGAGTTTTTACCTTATAGAGTTCGTTTCCAAATTTATTACTGACAAGCTCTGTAATGATCTTGGTTATACCGTGATCAAGCGCAGCCTGAACAAGCAGATTTCCGCTCAACTCACCGATAACAATTATCTCGTCTGCCCCTGCCAGCTTCCCATGCTGCATGTTTCTCGAATCGGAGATCTCCACACATATATAGACATTCGGGTTAAGCTTACGTATAGAAAGGGTGTTTAGTACTACCTTTGCATCTCTCGAATAGGAGTCAAGATCTTCATCTGTCAGAACCATAACAACAGACGCTTCCCGCAAATTGGCCTTCTGCAGTATGTCAAGATCTACTTCACCATGGATAAAGTAAGTGTTCTCATCTTCAAGCGGTTTCTCAGGAATATCTGCGATGATGACAATAGGCTTGTCTTTAACCTTCTTATCTGCCCGTAATTCAGAGATAATCTCTTTTGCCTTATAACTCCATCCACAAATAATGAAATGATCTTTAACTTTTACACTGTTCACGCCCTTACCCTCTTTAAGTTTAGTATCAACGAATGCACTGGCAATTGTTGCCGTAAACATTCCCAGTATTCCAATGCCAAACACCATGACGACGACACCAATAATCCTTCCGCCAATAGTTGATGGTGTTATATCACCATACCCTACCGTGGTAATCGTTACGAAACTCCACCAGAAGGCATCCACAATACGCGGAGTTTTCTCGAAAAAATGGAGCCCCAATCCGCCAATAAACAGGGTTATTATTGTTAAGCAGAAGAGTCGAACGATTTTGTTTCTGCTTATTCGAAAAAAGGCATTCACCATGGTTTATGATTATTAGTTTTTGGTATGAGTTGTCCGTATGTAGATCTCAATTAGGGTCGCCTCTGTTATATGTAACCTCATACAGGCATATAATTTAGTAAATTAGCTGATAAAGCGATGTTTGTCAAATACCTTCTATCATCACATAAGGGGAATGTCAAGCTCTTTCATAAGGTCAATGGTATAGAGAGTTAAGCGAAATAGACAATAGATAGTTGATACAGGAATTAATTGTAACCTACATGATATCGAAGTGTTACACTGGATCAGCTATAATCAGTTGATTTATTATTTTTTTCAACTATTATACAATTATATATAAATATTAAAATGAGAGTAATCTCTCATTAATTATTCATTCAACCGCACTGATTGCGGAATTTGTTTTTAAGTTTAACGGTACTCGACAGAGTTTTAAATAAATGTGTAAGTATCAGAGATTGTTATTCGTATTAATTATAGTTGTAAATTTAATCTATACAGTTAATTCTGCACATAGTGATTCTCGAAACACTCCTTCAGCCTCCCCACTAGAAAAGCCTGTCGTTAAGATTGGACGAGTTATCTGTGGTGGTCATTTGTCCCTTGCTGTTGCTGAAAAAAAATATCAGCAGAGCCTGTCGTCGTTTCAGTTGAAGACAGTTCAATATCATAGATGGAAAGATGTGATAAATGATATGCTTTCTGGTAAGGTTGCCGGTTCTTTCATGCTTTCTCCGTTGGCAATGGAACTCATTCGTCTGGGTTTTCCTGCCAAAATAGTGATGAAAGCCGACCGAAATGGAAATGGTTTCGTACTATCAGATAAAATCAAATCCATTTCAGACTTGAATACACGTAAAACAATCATTGCGGTACCGCATATTTATTCTCAGCATCATGTCCTCTTGCATCAACTTCTGGAACAAAATAACATCCTGCCCGAAAATATAACAGTTATAGGTATGCCACCACGCGATATGATAAATTCACTCCGACGAGAAGAAATTGATGGATTTGTGGTTGGTGAGCCGGAAGGGAATAAGGCTGTTTCGTTGGATGTAGGCTGGCTGGCTGCTATCTCACCACAAATATGGAAAGATCACATGGACCATGTGTTTATAGCAACAGATCAATTTATAAATAAACAGTCTGCTCAGCTTCAGGAGTTGATCAATGTACTGGTGCGTGGAGGGCAGTTTATTGAGGCCAATCCACATGAAGCTGCTATCATGGGAGAGACCTATACAGGTTCAAATGCTGACGTATTCGAGCAGGTATTGACTTCACCACCTGAATGGATTGACTATAGTGACATGTTACCTACTATAAATGATATTATTGCGATGTCTTCCAATATGGTAAGAATGAATTTATGGAATGATATACCTTCGGACCCAAGTGTTTTTATTGACCCTGGATTTGCACAAAAGGCAATAAAAAACCTGTCAAATCTTAAATAGCATTTATGCCAAATTATTTAAACTTATGAAGAGACGTAGATCACTTAACACAACATGGTATGGATTGATCATACTGATCACTATAATACCAATGATAATCCTGTTTTCATGGTTCGGTTACAGAGAATATTCTCTGTTGTTGAAAGACGCTATACTGGTAGAAAAACAGTTCAATGAAAAAGTTAGAACAAATATAAGCGTTGAGTTCAACAGGATCATCACTTTGCTACAGAACAAAGGTGATCCCATGGCATTCACAATCAATAGGACATTGAATAAAGAGATGATCGAAACGCTTTTTGAAGCTGTATTCTCCCGGGAGAGAGCTATCAATTCTCTTTCACTATTGTCCCGGAAAAAAGATGTACACCTGAATATGGATAGAGACGGTGTTCTTAATAGCTTTGAGTCTATTAATAGACATCAGGACAAGGAAGACAAGCTGCTGGATTATGAGCACTTGATCAACACAGAACCTCTTGAATTTGTTATACCATTACACGGCCGAACATATGTAAGTTCTCCAATTATTAAAGAGAATAGTGCATACTTTCGCATAGGCGTACCTGTAGGTCCCGTGAACAACCCGGTAGCAGTACTAGTTGCATCTGTCAATACGGAAGAACTATGGAAGGAAGTCCTGCCAATATTCTCACGTACAGATGTCGATGCCTATCTGGTAGATAGCCGAGGAAGCCTGCTTGCCATACCTTCCAACTCCGATTTGCACATCGGCAAGCTCTTAACTAATATGAAAATTGTTCGCGCATTGATTTCAAATAAGGAGTGGGACAGTGCAGAGTCATATATAGGATTATTTGGAAAACACGTCCTGGGGGATACATCTTACATAGACACACTAAATTGGGGAGTAATTTCAGAAATACCAAGGAATAAAATTACTGGTCCCATTTACACAACCATTTCAATAGTAGCCGGTATAATACTTTTGATTATTCTTATTACCGGAGGCATCGGCCTTCTCTTGGTAAACCGCTTGTTAAGTCCATTTGCTTTATTAAGTAACGCCTTTGATCGTGTGTCTAAGGGAGATTATACCACCAGGATGGATTCATCTTCTGTTAAGGAGATCGACAGTATTGTGGATGGATTTAACAGAATGACACAAGTGATAAAGCAGCGTGATAGTGAGATTAGAAATAGTGAGACTAAGTTACAGGCAATTATAGATAACACGACAGCTGTTATATACATGAAGGATCCCCAGGGCAAATATCTCCTGATAAATCATCAGTACGAAAAACTTTTTCATGTTAGCAAAACAGAAATCATTGGCAAAACTGATTATGAAATATTTCCTAAAGACAAGGCAGATGTTTTTCGTAAGAACGACAGAAAAGTAATAGATTCTGAAAGACCAATGCAATTTGAAGAGTTGGTACCTCATGATGATGGATTGCATACTTATATTTCCCTGAAGTTCCCTCTTTTAAACACTGAGAATATTGTTTATGGAGTATGCGGCACCTCTACTGATATCACGGTGCACAAACATAATGAAGAAGAACTGAAAGAACACAAAGTGCTTCTCGAAAGAGCACAGCAACTTGCCCTGATTGGTCACTGGACACTGATTCCGGAGACAGGTGTAGTTACCGGTTCTGACGAGCTGTTCCGTATCTTTAACTTGTCATGTGGAGATATGACACTCGATTCATTTGTAGAAGTCGTTCATCCAGATGACAGGGAGATGGATACCGCTGCCATACAACGTGCTGTCGAGCATGGCGAAAGCTGGGATATTGAGCATCGACTTATTTGCCGAGATGGAAAAGTGAAATGGGTGCACGCCATCGGTGAGGCCGTCACTGATGAGGCTGGTAATGTTGTTGAGTTAGTAGGCACAGTTCAGGACATCTCCGCCCATAAGAAGGCGGAAGAAGCACTGCACAAAGCACAGGATAGTATTACAGGTTTTGCTCATATACTCGAAGAGTCATTGAATGAGATTTATATATTCGATGCGAGAAACCTTCAATTTATTCAGGTCAATAAAGGTGCAAGGATGAATCTTGGATATTCGATGAAAGAGCTTAGTCGTTTAACTCCACTGGATCTAAAACCAAAGCCCACATTAGAAACTTTTAAAAGGCGACTTGAGCCTCTTCGTTCAGGCAGAGAGGAAAAAATCAATTTCATAACGGTACACCAGAGAAAAGACGGTTCTTTATATGATGTTGAGATACACCTTCAGCTTTCTACATTCCAATCTAATCCCGTATTTATAGCTATAGTCCTTGATATAACTGAGCGCAAAAAGTCTGAAAAACGTATTTCTGAAAATGCGGCAATGCTAACTAAGGCAAACAAAGAATTGACGTTACAGAGTGAAATTATTAAAAACATGATTGAGGGTGTCTACATTGTTAGCATGGTTGATACCAGAATCATATATGCCAACCCTAAATTCGAGCAAATGTTCGGTTATTCAGCAGGTGAAATGAACGGTAAACACGCATCTATTGTTAATGCGCAGACGGAGAATGATCCAAAAGTAACTGCAAGAGAGATAATGACAACGTTGAGCAAAACAGGAGAATGGCATGGAGAGGTTAATAATGTCAAGAAGGATGGAACGGCTTTCTGGTGTTATGCAAATGTTTCTGTATTTAGTCATTTAGAATACGGTGAAGTTTGCGTTTCTGTACACACTGATATTACCGAGAGAAAACAAGCTGAGAGAGAGCTTAAGCAGCTCAATGAAACTTTAGAAGATCGCGTAATTGAGCGTACAGCAGAGATTGCTAAATTTTCTCATGCCATAGAACACAGCTCTGCAACGATTGTAATTACAGATGTTGAAGGCAATATTGAATATGTCAATCCATGGTTCACAAAGACAACCGGCTATACTTCTAAGGAGGCTATAGGGGAAAACCCACGTATCCTTAAGTCTGGAGATCAAACTCCCGAGTTCTATAGAGAGTTATGGGAGGCTATCCTATCTGGTAACGAGTGGAAAGGTGAATTTTATAATAAAACAAAGGCTGGACAGTTATATTGGGAGTTTGCATCTATTTCTCCGATCAAAAATAAAGATGGTATTATTACTAACTTCGTCGCGGTTAAAGAAAATATTACAGAGCGCAAGATGGCTGAAGCAAAACTTAAGGCTGCTTCTGAAAAAGCTCTACGTGCAACAGAGGCAAAATCGGCTTTTCTTTCAAGCATGAGCCACGAGCTGAGGACCCCTATGAATTCTATACTTGGTTTTGCCCAATTACTGATGACTAACCAGAAAGAACCTCTTGCAGAGTCTCAAAAAGAGAGGGTTCAGCATATATTAGATGCAGGCGATCATCTACTTGAACTCATCAACGAAGTTCTTGATCTATCAAGCATTGAGTCAGGTAAATTACCAATATCACCAGATATTGTTAATGTGGGAGTAGTAATAGATGAAGCGATCACCGCCGTTGTACCGATGGCACAACAATTCAATATAAAAATAAATAATAAGACTAACCGCTGTGATCACTATATTGTAGCACACCGTACACGAGTGAAACAGGTAGTTGCTAACCTGCTTACAAACGCAATAAAGTACAATCACACCGGTGGTTCAGTTACAATATCATGTGAGTCACCCAATACTTACACATTGCGCATAAACATAGAAGATACTGGATTGGGGATTTCAGAAAATGATTTTGACACACTGTTTGAACCATTTAATCGTCTGGGAAGAGAATCCTTAAATATTGAAGGAACTGGTGTCGGTCTGACAATTACAAAGGCATTAGTTGAATATATGGGTGGTAGCATTGGCATTGAAAGCAAGGAGGGAAAGGGCTCAAAGTTCTTTGTAACTTTCAATAAAGCAAAAGCCCCTGTGTCAGAAGTCACTGAAACCAAAGAGCTGCCAGATGAGAAACATCTTGAGCCGATGAGAGAGAGAAAAACCCTGCTTTATGTTGAGGACGATAATGCTAATCTAACGCTGGTAAAAAATATCCTTAGACGCCGTCCTAATATTAAATTATTAACTGCACTCGATGCAGAATCTGGAATAGAACTTGTACTTGAACAGCATCCTGATCTTATTCTAATGGATATTAATCTGCCGCAGATGGACGGTTATGAGGCGTTAAAAAAGTTGAAGAGTAATGATGCCACAAAGAGAATACCAGCTATTGCCATAAGCGCAGACGCAATGCCTGACTCAATTAAGAAGGGAAAAAATGCAGGTTTCTTAGAATATATTACTAAACCGTTAAACGTGAACAACTTCCTAGATGTAATAGACAATATTTTTAAAGAGGAAAGAAAATGATTCAAGATCAGGATATATTCAATGCAAGAATTTTAATTGTAGATGACAGTCAACGTAATATTACATTGCTGGAAACAATGCTTTCAGATGCCGGTTATACTTCATTTGTAAGTATCAAAGATCCCCGCAAGACAACGTCGTTATACACAAGTTTCAAACCGGACCTGATCATATTGGATATAAATATGCCTGACATGGACGGCTTCCAGGTAATGAAAATGTTACAAACTATGAATAAAGATGATTATGTTCCAGTGCTTGTAATTACAGCCCAACAGGATAAATCCACAAGATTGAAATCACTACAGTCCGGTGCAAAGGATTTTCTAACAAAACCGTTTGATTTGACGGAAACGTTGATGAGGATACGAAACATGCTGGAAGTCCGGCTGCTTCACAACCAGGTTCATGATCAAAATGCACTACTGGAACGAAAAGTCATGGAAAGAACAAAAGATCTCTCTGATGCACAACGCATTGCACAAATGGGAAACTGGGTTTGGGATATTGTTAGTGATAATTTGAGCTGGTCTGATGAAGTATACCGTATTTTCGGGTTCCAACCACAAGAGTTTGAAGCGACATATGAGCAGTTCCTGCGTTCAATACATCCAGATGATAGAGAGAGTATAGAGACTGCAATAAAGAAAACCATGTACGATAAAATCCCTTACATGATTGAACATCGTATTGTTCTTCCTGATGGTTCTGAACGCACTGTTAGTGAACAGGCAGAAGTCGATTTTGATGAGAACGGCAAGCCGATCAGAATGATTGGAACGGTCCAAAATATTACCGAGCTTAAGAAAAGAGAAGAAGAACTCATAAAGGCACAAAAACTAGATGCCATGGGTGTACTTGCCGGGGGAATTGCTCACGACTTCAATAACTATTTACAGGGAATCATGGGATTTATCCTGTTGGCACAGCACGATGTTGGCGAAAATGGCAAAGCTAAAAACTCATTAAAAGAAGCGCAGAAAATTATTTTCCAATCAAAGGAATTGTCTAGCAGGCTTATTACATTCTCAAAAGGAGGCGAACCTATAAGGAAGAAAATTTTGCTACCTAAGCTGATAAAAGATTCAGTCTTACTTGCAATGAGTGCTTCCCGTTTCGATTGTCAGTTTGCAATTCCGGAAAATCTTTGGGCTGTCGAAGCTGACAAAGGGCAGCTGAATCAGGTTTTCAGTAATCTTGTTATTAATGCTAAACAGGCACAACCGGATGGGGGTAAGATCAACATTTCTGCCGAGAACATCAAAATTGAAGGAGAAACCCAGCTTCCTCTGAAAGATGCCAATTATGTAAAGATAGCTATCACTGACCATGGATCCGGTATCTCACGAGAAAACCTTTATAAGATCTTTGATCCATATTTTACCACCAAGAAGAGCGGTAATGGTTTAGGGCTAGCTGCCACCTTTTCAATCGTCAAAAAGCATGATGGTCATATCAACGTAGAATCTGAATTGGATATTGGCACAACATTTTACATCTATATCCCTGCATCAACACAGGAGAAACCGGAACCAGCCCAGGCTAATATAGAAAATACAGAAAGTAAATCAATTAATTGTAGAGGGAAAATACTGATAATGGATGATGAAAGTACATTTAGAGCCGTTATTGGAGAACATCTAAAACTTTTAAAATATGAGGTTGATGGTGCTGCGGATGGTGCCAGCGCAGTAGCCTTATATAAGGACGCATTAGACACTCACAAGCCTTTTAATGTAGTCATAATGGATTTGATGGTACCTGGCAAAATGGGAGGAAAGGAAGCTACTGAAGAACTACTTAAAATAGATCCGGATGCAAGGGTTATTATTACAAGTTGCTATGTAAACAATTCGACTATGTCCGAATATAAGAAGCATGGTTTCAAAAGTGCACTTTCCAAACCATATGAAATTGCTGAGCTGGACGACACTTTACAGAAAGTTATCACCGGTAATTAGCTCAGATATCTTTTAACATATTGTTCTGGGTTAAATAGCATATCGTATACGTTGACATCAGATAATTAAAATGATATAAAAAATAACAACTATTTTTACTCAAATCTATACAGGGCATTTGAAATGTTTAGGAAAAATCTTGTTTTATTAATATGTCTTCTGGCTATCTGTTGCCTGGCAGCAAAAAAGTATAAACCCCAACCAATTGTTGTCAGGGAATTATCTAAGCTTTCTACTGCAACAAAAGTTGGTTCACTGTGCATGTTCGTAGAAGACTATGGTAAGCATTCAAAGTTTGATTTCTCTAAAGCCAACCTGAGAGCTGTCCAGCTAACATTACAAAACACTTCTCATGATATGTTTTCAGCAGTACATCAATTCTTTTATGCTGATTTCAATGGCATTGGTAATAAGCATTACATCCCATACCCATATGAAGACGCTTTTACTCTTATGGACAATTCCTCTTCGTTTGTCGCAAGCATGAAAGGATCTCTAGTTGGGTCTTTGGGAGGCAGTGCATTGGGCGCCGCTTTGGGTGCGGCGGTAGGTGCCATTAGTGGAAATCCTGTTACTGGCGCTGCCACCGGTGCAATTACCGGCGGTGCAGCTGGAGCCTACAAAGGACATAGGAATTACAAGAACAAGGCGACTATTGCTGTTGATACAGAAATTCAATCCAGGAAAATTCCTGATGTTATTACTGTACC
>Ga0066608_1001630_pt1 | contig 11179 bp, 12 predicted proteins | sample SaaInlV_DNA_135m_FD_60377 | JGI IMG/M metagenome (GOLD analysis project Ga0066608, IMG submission 60377) | Marine microbial communities from expanding oxygen minimum zones in the Saanich Inlet - SI075_LV_DNA_135m | ecosystem: Environmental > Aquatic > Marine > Unclassified | place: British... | reverse complement strand
CTGGATATCCTGCATGCGCTGAAGATAATGGGGGTTCCTGTTTATAATGATGGCCATGCGATAGAGCGCAGTGTTGATAAAGGGATGACCAGTTTTTTATTGCAACAACATGCGGTGCCCACCCCCCAGACCTGGGTATTAAGAGACAGGCAAGCGGCTTTAGCGATTGCTGATGAGCAATTGAGGGCAGGGCATCAGTTAATCAGTAAGCCTATTTTTGGATCACAAGGCGAAGGCATTCGACGTATAGAAAAAATGACGGATTTATTCTGGTTAGCGCATAGTCAGGGTGTTTACTATTTGCAGCGGTTTGTAAAATGTGCGGGTGAAGGTTATTCTGACTGGCGTGTGTTTGTAGTCCGAGGTAAAGTAATTGCAAGTATGCGCAGACGCGGTGTCCACTGGTTGAATAATGTTGCCAGAGGTGCGAGTTGTGAGGCTATGCAGTTTGAATATGAAATGGCAGATATTGCAGTCAGAGCGGTCCAGTCATTGCAGATGAGTTATGCCGGAGTGGATATTATTCGTGACCAGGACGGTAATTATCAGGTGATCGAAGTAAATAGCATTCCTGCCTGGAAAGGGCTGGAAAGTGTATGCGATATTCAGGTGGCTAAGATTTTGGTAGATGATTTATTAGATTATTGCTCTGTGTCTGGTAAATTGGGTGCGGCATGTTGACGCGACAGCAATTAATTGAAGCTTATAAAGATGCCTGCGAAATAGAACTCCGAGCTTTTAAACCGGGTAATGTCAGTATTTATGCTGATGGCCACGATATGACGGTTGAAGATTTTAGAATAAGTGCCAGGCAAAGTGCGGAGCCGATTACCCATGCCACTTATGGGTTGGGGGAACGAATTTACTATGCGGTTAAAGCGACCAGGGAAGCCGTAGGCTGCAATACTAATTTAGGTATTATTCTATTGTGCGCACCATTATTACTCGCTGCTGAACAAGCTAGCTCCATCAAGCACTTAAGGGAAAGGTTGGCGGCAATCCTGAGCAGTACCAGTATCGAAGATGCCGAATGGGTTTTTCGTGCGATTACTTTAGCTGCGCCAGGAGGATTGGGTAAATCGGCAGAGCAGGATGTTGCTGAAAAACCGGCTCTAAACTTGACTCAGGCTATGCGAATAGCCAGTAATAGAGACAGAGTTGCCTTGCAGTTTGTAACTAATTACAAAGATGTTTTTGATTTTTTAGTTTTAAGGTATAATGCTCAGTTCAATCGGTGGGGTGATGCAGAATGGTCGGCTGTTGCAGTTTATGCAGCGATGCTGGCTAAGTATCCTGATAGCCATATCGAACGAAAATATGGCGATCAGCACACCAAGACGGTGATGACTAAGATGGCTTTGGTTGACGATAAATTATCCAGTGCAGACAGGCCTGAACAGTTAATGAACTATCTGCGAAAAGTAGATGGCGAGTTCAAATCTGCTGGTATTAATCCAGGGACCGCTGCTGATTTCACAGTAGTAACAGTTTTAGCTGTACAGTTAGAAAAGTTGCTATCTGGCGAACAGTTTGTCTGGGACAATTAATGTCGTTTTCTATAAATGTTGTATTGAGAGTATTGACTGATGTCAATTCTGGATTTGGTTTTTTCTTTTTTTTCTAAGGGTAATAGTAGCATGGCTAAAATTAATAACTTACGCGTAGGTGAATCTTTAAACGGTGACGGTAACGAAGTTGCTCACATTGACTTAATGATTGGACCTCGCGGTTCAGCAGCAGAATCTGCTTTCGCAAACTGCTTAACAAACAACAAAGACGGTTTCTCTAGCCTTCTTGCCGTTGTTGCTCCTAACCTTATGGTTAAGCCTGCAACTGTTATGTTCAACAAAGTAACAATCAAAGGTTCTAAGCAAGCTGTTCAAATGTTTGGCCCTGCACAACGTGGTGTAGCAATGGCTGTTGCTGATTGTGTTGAAGACGGAACAATCCCTGCTGAAGAAGCTGATGATTTATTCATATCTGTTGGTGTTTTTATTCACTGGTTAGCAGAAGATGATACTGCTATTGAGAAAAATAACTACGATGCAGTTAAAGCGTCTATCAAAAATGCTGTAGCAGGTACTCCAACTGCAGCTGAAGTTGTTGCTCAAAAAGCAACTTCTGAGCATCCATTTGCAGCAAACAAAGTTTAATCTTAACGATTACATTGTTTGAAGAAAGCCTCGGTTATCTGGGGCTTTTTTTTGCCTGACGTAAAGTAAATACAGACCTGGTATTCTCTACATTACACAAATTCTAAACTGAGTATTTATTGCTCGCTAAAATAAATATCGGCATAGTAACTCAGTGCCTCACCCTCCGAATTATAGGTATCGGTCATAATAGCTAGTCCATCAATAAAGCGAATATCTTCACCTAAGTAGTTTTTAAAGTCTTTGAGTACATTCCTTTTTTCTGTATACCTATGCTTAGTCTGATCGTTAGCTGATCGAGCTGCGACCATTATGACGTTACCTCCCGTAAAAGGATTCGCCCAGGCTGTGTTGACACGGCTATTATTTGCCCATACATAGTTGATTGCCCTGGTTTGCCAGAATGCCCAACTACCTTTAACAATAAGGTAAATGCGTGCGCTAAAATCATCGCCCCTCTTAGTTTTTTCATTACTAATGGCAAGTTTTTTATCGATACGCCAAGACCAGTTTAAATAAGGTGTTTTTTGTAAATCAATCCGTACGACTTTATATAGGCTAGACGCACTCGCTCAACTTTTTGCTGGTTTAGGTTAACAATTTTGTATTGTGTGTGATCTTTAAACGATTTGTTCTGCCAGGTATTAAGTGTCTGTGTTGAGAAGTTACTGATAACAACGGATTCAGCATAAGTATTTAAAGAAAAAAGCATCAGTGTTTCCATATTTTCGCCTACCCAGGAATTAATCGAGCCACGAGAGCCTGCATAAGGTCAACCAAAGGCTTTCCAGTCACTATCGCATTTTGAACTGCCCGAATGGTATATGAGCTGATACGTGCAATTCTTTTCAGAAACAATAATGGATTAATAAAACCGCCATTTTTCTTGGCTTTTTCCTATCTTTTTTCAAGTGATTGGGTATATTTCTTATCCGAGGGATGAACCAACGAGTGAAGCTAAGATTATTTAAAGCACTGTGAAACCAATGTCTTGCACTATAATTCCGTACTCAACTTATTTTTCTAGGATTATTAGTAAAAGCTTCTCTGGCAAGTCAAATGGCTATCATGGTAGAGTGTTTTGCATGACTACTGAATCAACTATTCATAAACACTGCTGATATATGATCCCAATTAGAGATACTGCACCTTGTTATACCACGCCTTATGTTACCTGGGCTATTATGTTTATTTGTATCAGCTTGTTTCTATTTGTTGAATTCTCTCCTGATCAGTTTCATCACTATGTGATCTATATTTTTGGCATGGTTCCCGCACGTTATACTAATCCTGAGTGGGCACATGCTATGGGATATCCCATAGATTATCATTTATCATTTATCACCAACTTGTTTATACATGGGGGCTGGTTACATTTAATTATGAATATGTGGTTTCTGTGGATTTTTGCCGACAATATTGAAGACCGGATGGGGCACTGGCGGTTTGTGGTTTTTTATCTGCTTTGTGGTTTTGTTGCTAGCGGGATACAGTGTTTATATACGCCAGAATTGGTGGTGCCTGTCGTCGGGGCGTCGGGGGCAATAGCAGGAGTATTGGGTGCTTATTTTTTTCTCTATCCCTATGCGAAAATTGTCCTCTGGATTCCCATTTTATTTTTACCTATTTTTGTAGAAGTTCCTGCCATTGTTTTTATTGGTGTCTGGGTCATTTTTCAAATGGCTAAGGCAACCACGGCTATAATGTTTTATGAAGGCGCATCTGATGTGGCATTATGGGCACATTTGGGTGGATTTATCGCCGGTTTTTTGTTTTTTCGGTTTTTTCTTAGAAAAGATTATCCCGCATAAATTCCTTTAAGGTATAATCCTCATATAATTTTAAAAGTCTCTTTGCGTGCTTTATTTTAGTCCGCATGGAGTTATTCCTAGGAAGTTGATGCTCAAATGAAAAAAATTAATATTGCCCTAGTAAGGCTTATCCAGTTTGTCGTTTTTGTTGTTTTTACCTTTGTAGTTATCGTGTATTTTGCGGCTATGGTATTTATTCCGCTTGATGCACTGGTCATGATTAGTAAAGTACTTAGTGTCGTAGGGATTAATACTTTTGTGGGCGCACTTATTGGCTTACCGGTTGTCGGTTATTTAGGCAAAATAGTTTACGAAACACCGGGCTTGGTTGCTATGGTTATGGAAACTGGAATAGATCTAGTTAAGACAGGTAAAGATAAAGTTGAAGCATTCAATAAAATTGCTGAAGCTGTTAAGTAATTAAGCATCGATTAAGCATCCTTGCTAAAAAAGGTTCATGTCCTTAGGGATATGAACCTTTTTTTATGACTAATAGAAAGACTTATGCTTGTTTTCAGTGTAATAATAAATAAGGCTATATTATGTTAATGCTAATTTCCCCGGCAAAATCTTTGGATATGCAGGCATGCTATCCAAAGGTAAAGACTACTCAAGCCAGACTTTTCAATGATAGCCAGCTATTAATAGATCAATTACAGACATTAAGTCCTGAAGACATCAAAGGTTTGATGGGTATTAGTGAAAAGTTGGCAGAACTTAATTATCAGCGCTTTCAGGATTGGGTGCTATTGGGCTCGACTGCGCAGTGCCCCGCACTATTCGCTTTTCAGGGCGATGTGTACCAGGGTTTGGCAGCAAACTCTCTGGCTATGGATGAAATTACATTTGCTCAACAGCATTTAAGAATTTTGTCTGGACTGTATGGTTTATTACGCCCGCTGGATTTTATGCAAGCTTATCGTCTTGAAATGGGTTCAAAGCTAATGAATGAACGCGGAGCTAATTTATATGCATTCTGGGGCGATAAAATATCAACATTAATCAATGCGGATATGCCTGGAGATGAATCCCGGGAGTTAGTGAACCTGGCTTCGAATGAATATTTCAAAGCGGTTAAGCCCGATACATTAGATTGCTCTATAATTACGCCCGTTTTTAAAGACTTTAAAAACGGGAAATATAAAATCATCAGTTTTTATGCAAAAAAAGCGCGCGGAATGATGGTGAATTATGCCATTAAGCATAAAATTACTCAGGCGGAACAGCTGAAAAATTTTACCACTGCAGGGTATCAATATGCAGGGCACCTATCTGATGAAAAACAATGGGTGTTTATTCGAAGTGAAAGATAATCCGGCAAACTTAATTATAAATGAAAATGAAAATTTCCAGCGCCGCAGGATTTTTCCAGAGTTGCGATGATTTTATCTGCATCGGTCGCTGATTCATTAGGACCTTTTACATAGGATGGCATTTTATCTTTCCCGTAGCGATAACGAGACCAGCAGAAGCCCAGCTTATCATCGCCAAAGAAGGCTTTTAAACTGTGATAATCTTTATGGCTACTAAATCCGAGCTGTTTCGCATAGTCGACAGCGCCAGTGACCAATTTGAGTGCACAGGCTGGTTTTAACTTAGCAAATGGGTAATCACCGTGTGATTTAAGGATCTCTGGCTTAAAGACTTTTTCATATTCTGGCAGAGGCATGGTTTTAAACAAAACTTTTTTAACGCCTAAACAAAAGACATCTACTATAAAAGAAGCGACAGCTACTTCACCTTTGTCTGAGATTCGAGTAATCAGTATATTGCCAATGCCCGCTTCAAACAAATTATTGGGCATTAAGCATTCATAAAAAGGATTTTCCACATAAGGGCTTACTTTTTCCAGTAATATTTGTGCAGAATTCGATTTACTTTGCGTACTGCGTTTTTGCTTTTTTTGTTTCGCTTTTTTTTGTTTTTGTTGTTCAGTTAAAGCCATGATGTCATCTTTGGGTTAGTTTATAAGTGTTAAGTTTATTATAATATATTTTGCATGGTCACAGTTACGCAGCAGACTATAGTACCCCAAGATTGTCAGCGAATGTAATGGTTTAATAAACCTTTGGCTATCGCCCTATAGAACAACACTGAGCCGATGAACGTAATGTCTTTAATAGAGACTATTTGATTCCGTTCATTAACTATCATCGCCCCTGTTACTTTCCAGCTGTGATCACTGACGATAAAGGAAAGCAAAGCAAGAAATATCATTATGATAAGATGATGACGCCGTATGAAAAGCTGAAGTCACTGGAGAGTGCTCAAGACTTTCTGAAACCTTCTCTCTCCTTTGAGCCGTTGGAGAAGGTTGCTGACTGGATTAGGGATAATAAATCAGTTGACCAACTAAACCTCGCTAAAAAGCGATTATTTAAACAAATTAATGAACAGAAAAAAGGCTGAGGTTAGGGTTGGTTTAATGGCGCTGTTCAGACTCATTTGTTAATTGGAAAATACTGTCTGTGGTTATCAGTTCTCCAAATAGCAATACAATTGACTAAAGGTCTTTAGTATAAATGCAGCAAAAGAAGTACGATGTTATTGTTATTGGTAGTGGTATTGGTGGCTTAACAGCTGCTGCCTTGTTGGCAAAATCAGGTCGGCAAGTTCTGGTGTTAGAGCAACATGACCGTGCTGGTGGTTATGCCCATGGCTTTAAGCGTAAGAAATACGAATTTGATGCAGGTGTACATCTTATCAGCGGTTGTGGCCTGTCCGGCTTTGACGGTGGACAAGTCATCCGAAAAGTGCTCCAGGCGATCAATCAGTATGAGCAGCTTGAATTAGTCGAAGTTAACCCCTTTGCTTTTGTGTCACTCCCGGGTATTGAAGTTGAACTGTCTTCCTCTATAGAAGGCGTGGTGAACCAATTAGCTGATCTTTTCCCCGAAGAGCGGAAGGGGCTAGCTGATTTATTAACGCTCAGTCTGCGGGTGGCTGAGCAAGTCGCTAAATGTGATGATGTGATGGCTTCGCAAAGCGTTGACAAGGTATATTCCGAGCTGGGTTTATTATTTCAATATCGGCGTAGTACTCTCGCGGATATTTGGGGGGATTATCTGTCGGACCCTCGGCTAAAATGTATTTTTGCGGCGCTTTGGCCTTATCTAGGCCTGCCTCCTGGAAAAGTATCCTTTGTGTATTGGGCGAGTATGCTGATGGGCTATATTTCAGATGGTGCTTATTATTGTAAAGGCGGTTTTCAGAAATTTGCAGATAGCCTGGTGACAGGCTTAAAGCAGGCTGGTGGTGAGATTTTCTACAAGAGTAAAGTAGATAGAATTACTGTGAATGATAACCAGGTTCAAGGCGTACTGCTAGCCTCGGGAGAGTTTATTTGCGCTGAGACTGTTATTGCTAATGCGGATATGTTGCAGACCGTATATAAGCTAGTCGGAGAAGAATATTTCCCCGAGAGTTATTTGACTCGCTTGCAGCGCATGGAGGTGTCTTGTTCACTATTTGTTGTTTATATTGCCACCGACTTGGATCTTGTTCAGGCAGGTGTGCGGCAAGAGGCCTTTTATTATCAGCAGTTAAATCATCAAGATAATTATGATAATGCGCTGCAAGGGGATGTTTCCTGGCTAGGAATCACTGTGCCTACACTGCTTGATGATAGCATTGCACCGAAAGGTGAGCATTTAATGGTGCTTACCGCTTTGATGAATTTTAATCAGACCGATAATTGGAAGCAAGCCAAAGCTGATTATATGGATAAAATGCTGGATTTTGCAGACAGCAAAATCAATGGTTTGAAATCACATGTCTTGTTTATTGAAGCAGGCACTCCTGCGACCATGCAACGATATACCCTGAATAATAAAGGTGCTGCGTATGGCTGGGCAGTGACACCGAATCAAGTGGGGGTAAATCGTATCGCTAATAAAGCTCCAATCGAGGGACTTTACTTTGCCGGACATTGGACAACACCCGGCGGTGGTGTCTATGGGGTTAGTTATTCTGGGGTGCAAACGGCGCAGAAAATTTTAGGTCTGGCCAGGCAGGATGAACTCTGGGCTTTATGTGCTGATGGAGAATGTAATGCTTAAGGCATATGACGTTGTTATTATGGGCGGTGGATTATCCGGGCTGACATTAGCCATTCAACTTAAGCGAAGAATAGTTAATCTGCGCATTCTGATTGCCGAAAAAGCTGCTTATCCTATGCCTGAAGCCGCCCATAAAGTAGGCGAATCTTCGGTAGAGATCGCCAGTTATTATTTTGACAAAATTTTGGGTTTAAAAGCTGAGCTGGAAAAGGAACTGCCCAAACTGGGGCTACGGTTTTTCTACAGTTATCAAGGGAATCAGGATATTGAGCAACGAATTGAACTGGGTCCGAGCACTTTTCCTGCCTCAAAAAGCTACCAAATAGATCGGGGCCGGTTTGAAAATTCATTGATTCAGCGTTGTCAGAAGCTAGGCGTCGATTTTCAGGGTAGCTGTAAAATCAAAGACTTTACTCTGGGTAAAAATGACCATCAAATTAATCTACTAAAAAATGATCAGGAAATTTCTCTGCGCAGTAAATGGCTGATTGATGCCAGTGGCAGAATGAGCCTGCTGAAAAGAAAGTTAAAACTGACAAAACCCGCTTATCATGATCTAAATGCCTCTTGGTTCAGAATTAATCATCAGTTCAAAATTGATGATTGGGTAAGCAGTCAGGGATGGCAAGACCGGGTTCAAGAGCCTAGGTGGCTGAGCACGAATCATTTGTTAGGTAAAGGCTACTGGGTGTGGATCATTCCTCTCGCATCAGGGGCAACCAGCATTGGCATTGTCGCGGATCCCAAATTTCACCCCTATGCAGAATTTAATACTTTTGAGAGAGCAATGCAGTGGCTAAAAAAGTATGAGCCACAGTTTGCCAGAATTATTGCCCCGCATCTTGATGCGTTCCAGGATTTTCTCACGTTGAAACATTATTCCTATAACTGCAAAAAAATGTTCTCGGCCGATGGTTGGGCGATTACTGGTGATGCCGGTGTCTTTCTTGATCCATTTTATTCGCCTGGCAGTGATTTTATCGCCATGAATAATTGCTTTATAACCGAGCAGGTCGTTAAGCAATATGCCGGAGAGGATATTGCTGTGCAAGCTGCGCAATATGAAAAAATATTCCGTACCTTGTTCTTAGCCTTTGGTCCTGTTTATGAAGATCAATACGTTATTATGGGTAATGCCAAGGTGATGAGTATAAAAGTTATTTGGGACTTCACTCTATACTGGAGCGGTATTGCGCTATTGTTTTTCAGAAACAAATTAACAGACCTGAAATTTATGCAATCGGCTGCCATCCAATTGCAGCAGATTTACCAACTAAATATCCAGGTGCAGGGTTTTTTCCGCGAGTGGGCTGGGGTAGATTTGTCCACTGATGAGATGAGTCATACCTTTATAAACTACAGCTATATCGGATTTGTGCAGCAATTAAATAAGGACTTGCATAAGGAGTTGACTGACGCAGAATTAGAGCAACAACTTGTGCAGAACATTGCCTTTATCAAAGAGTTGGCAAATGAAATTGCGACTGAAGTAACAGGGTTTTATCCTGAGTTAAAAGAATATGCACCCGAAATGCAAGAACGTGGTTCTAATCATTTACAAGATGTTTTTGCTCAGTTTGGGAGTAGGCTTTAGCCTACTCCCCAATTTGTGATTTGAATTTAGCAAAGGCCCAGTTTTCTTTGAATTCGAGCGCAATATTAACCAAGTACAGTATTTTGAAGGCAAGTAAAGGAAGTTTGATTTTAGAATTGTTATAAGCATCACCTGCCAGAACAGAGATAACTGCCGACTTTAGTTTTTGTTTAACTGGGTGCTGGCTGGCTTCATCGGATGACATTAATAACTTGTGTAAAGCAGGGCTGTTAAAGCGATAGATAAACCAGCAAAAGGCTTTAATTTCCTCTTTCACGGATTGTTCAAATTGCTTGATTAGTAGCCTGTTGTCAGTCGTGCTGTTTAATATCTGGTCAACGAGTTCGGCCCCTCGCGTAGCACTTTGCATGGCTAGGTAGACTCCACTGGAAAACAACGGGTCGACAAATGCATAGGCATCACCAATCAGTAAAAAATCATCACCGGACATAATACTAGATTGATAAGAATAATTACCTGTCGCCTGGGCCGGGCCATCGAGTTGTGCATAATTTAGTCGCTGACTGAGTTCAGGAATTAGCTTGATGGTTTGCAGAAGAAAATCATCTAATGAATCTAGCCGGGTTTTCAGGTAGTCGGGCCAGCAGACACAGCCGATGCTAGTCATGCCGTCTTTGAGTGGGATCAACCATATCCAGCCATGTTGAAACCAGTAAATACCAATGTTTCCAGCATCTTTACCTGTTCTTCGTGTGACTTTATCAAAGTGGCCATAAATAGCTGCCATTTTATGTTTAGGGTTTTTTTGTTTGCTTTGCAGTTGTTGAGCCAGAACAGTGTCGCGTCCGGAGGCATCAACAAGGTAACGGGCCTTGTATTCATAAGCTTTTCCTTGCTCATCCATTGCCTGGATTTTTTTTACTGAGCTATGCAAGTCAACGCTGGTAACTGTTATACCTTCGAGCGCTGTGACGCCTTTTTTCTGACAGTTTCTAAATAATAGTTCGTCCAGTTCCGAGCGCCTGACTTGGTAGGCAAATGCAGGGCTGTTGTTAGTCGCTTTGGAAAAATAGAAAATGTCCTGTGCCAGGGAGGTTTTTAAGGAATTAAATTCAGCTGCATATTTTTTAATACCTATTGCATCGACCTGTTCCAGAACGCCGAGTCTGGAAAACAGAGGTAAGTTCATCGGCAATAAGGACTCACCAATATGAAAACGGGGGTGATGCATTTTTTCCAGCAGGCAAACACTATGCCCTTTTTCTGCAAGTAAGCTGGCAATTGTCGTCCCAGCAGGACCGCCGCCTATGACGAGAGCATCAAAGACAGGCGGCATTTAGGCCATGGCTCCATTGATATTGATAATCTGTCCTGAAATATAGCTGGCTTCATCCGAACAGAGAAAGGCGGCAAGTGCGGCAACTTCCTCGGGCTTACCGGCGCGCTTCATCGGGACGATATTTTTTATCGCCTGAGCATCAAAACTGTTCTCTGTCATACTGCCTTGAATAATGCCCGGAGCAATGGCATTTACCGTGATTTTGCGTGAAGCTAGTTCCTGCGCGAGTGACTTGGTTGCACCGTTTAACGCCGCTTTTGCTG
>Ga0066608_1001619_pt1 | contig 11237 bp, 8 predicted proteins | sample SaaInlV_DNA_135m_FD_60377 | JGI IMG/M metagenome (GOLD analysis project Ga0066608, IMG submission 60377) | Marine microbial communities from expanding oxygen minimum zones in the Saanich Inlet - SI075_LV_DNA_135m | ecosystem: Environmental > Aquatic > Marine > Unclassified | place: British... | reverse complement strand
GCCCAATAATAAACTATATTAGTTTTTAGGGTGCATTTACATCATTGGAATTTTTAATTATCTTGTTTCATTTTAAATTCCGGTCGGTGTAATAAATAAAAAACTTATTAATTTAGTAATAAGCTATGCCTATCGCACCATTATAATCTGATTCCAATTTATATCCGATATCTTTACCATCTATTGTATCAATTAAAACAATTTCAAAATTAAACAATGCATTATCTAATTCTTTCTTAAGATATTCTAATTTTGAAGTTGACACATACAATTCCTTTAATCTATATGATTCAATTGCTAACCTTATTTCTTTTTCAACAGAACCATATACAATCTTAGATATATCACAACCGCCTTCTATTAATTTGAATACATTTTGAACTTTATGAAAATTAATTTTCATATTTTCTTCATTAATATATTTCAATATATCACAATCGGATAATTGTTTGTTGACGAAAGTAATTCCTGGTTTACTTTTTAATTTTTTTGTTTCACCATATACAAGAACTGGAATTGTTAGTGCGCTTAAATATTCATCAATATCATTTTTTTTAATTTCTTTTTTTTCAACTATTTTTTTCTTTGTACTGTTTAACTGAAATCGAACGACATTTTTTCCTTTTACTTTTACAGCACTAAAAAATACCAAATCGTTAAATAAGTTGTTTATATATTGCAATTGAAAAAACTCTCCAAACATGAATATGTATTTAGGTACATTATACTCAATTAATACACTTAATTCCTTTTTTCTAATAGATATTTCATTGATCCCTATTTTATCAATCAAAAAAACGGAATTAATGTTTTTTCTAATTGATATTTTATCATTTGCATATTCTATAAAATTATACAAACGATCATTAATATATTTACGTTTATACTCATTTTTTATTAATTTAACTTTTCGTAACTGATGTCTCAATTTTTCTATAAATTTGTCTCCTGATAAATTATAAATTATAACAGTAAACAACGAATCCCATTTATCAGATGAATCTTTATATTCAGAAAAACGATCCATTCTTAAGTTTTAATTTTATTCGATAATATAAACTATTTAATAATAAATGAATTTCAATTTTATTATTAAATTACGATAATCTTATCCAATACTTACAGATACTAGTATCATTTACTTAGCATCGGTATTGGAATAAGTCTGTCTATAATATACGTTTCTTTGTTTAATTTTCCTGGTATACCACTTTCATCGAACGATACTTTTCCTATTGCATAATGTAATTCGTAATCATACACAACACCAGAAGATGGATAATACCAATAATCATCAACTGCAGAATACTTTGGTGTTTCCGATTCACTGCTTAACAGTTTTACCGCTTGAATTTTTTTGACTCTAATTTTAACAACTTCCGAATTCATACTATTTAAACCATTGTCTAATTGAATATCATCATGTATATCATCTTTAAATGCTGGTCCAACTTGGGGCTCAAATAATGACGGTTCTTCAAATTGAAAACATGTATATTTTTCGTGAATCATGTTTTGTTTTTTGCTGAGTTCACAATCAATAGCAGCTTGTTTTAAGGTTTCTAAAAATGATTGAAGTAATCTATCCTTTTTTTGTGCCAAATCTTCAATATATTGATCGGTTGTTATTTTACCAGATTCTCTAGTTGATCTATATCTATATACATCGACATGTCTTTCGTCTTTAGGTAAAAACTTATGGGAACTTTGTCTGATACCGCGACCGATTATTTGTATAATTCTAACTTCATTCCAATATGGTTCCATAATATGTATTTGTCTTACACTATTTAAACTGATACCTTCAGTTCCTGCTGGACTGATCATTATTATTTTAATGATTTTACCATATTTATTGTTTTCTTCGTTATACATTTTTAATGCTCTTGATCGTTCGTTTCTGTCTTTTATACCACCATGGTACTCCACATAACCAGGTCCATCTCCAGATTTATCTTTACTATCTTTCATAGCACTATGAAATCCGAAATATTTAAGATATATTTTGAAGATTTCTAATCCTTCCATCATAACATAATTAGAATAAACGACAACTGGACCTTTGGATTTCATTATATTAAAAATTATATTTACCATTTTAGGGGAACAACTAAACATTGCAGAATAGGTAAATGATTTTTTCTTACTATTATCATTAAATTTCCAAAAATCACCATCATAATCTTTAATAAATGAAGCAATATCGTCTTTAATAGTGTGTTTATTTTCTACATCTTTTCGGTATTTTCGTTTAATGTACGAATCGAACGATGTAACATATAATTCTAACGCTTTAACGTATTGTGTAACATTCATATATTTTTCTGTTTTCTTTTCTAATTTTAATTTGGTTTTGCCTTCGTCTATTTTGTTAGCTTCTCGTTCGGTCAATCTGAATTTACCAGGCCTTGGTCTACCTTCTCCTGTTACCTGTTGGTCTATAGATGGAAATACGAAATTACTTGCTTGTCTTGTATACGATCTATACATTTCTTGACCACCAGAACCGTGTCTAGCTCTTTTTCTCATATTATCTTCTATTTCTTCGTAATATTTGTATATTTCCGTTTGATATGGACTCATTTCGACATCAACATTGTGAATTTTTTTGGATGCATATAATTCAGGTGTTACTCCTAAATAAAATGATACGAGACCTAATATTCTACGTTGAAACATATTCTTTGTATTTGGATTTATTGTAGGATTTGAAGTTGTTGAAATATACGTGTAATTAAATTCATTTTCACTTCTCGGAAATGTACCAGGTCTCAATAAATTAAATAATAATGCCAATTCGAATGGTTTATTTATTGCAGGCGTACCTGTCAAACATACAACCCTTGTTCCTTCACTTTCTTTTTTATCTTGGATTATATAATCATATATAACTTGCGCTCTACGACCAAAACCAGAACTTATATTACTGTACACATTTCTTATAAAATTATGTGCTTCATCGATAATATATAACGATTTTTTGGAACTATCAACTTTTCTTATAGCGTCTTGAAATTGTTTATCGGCATTTGGAGCATCATAATGGATAAATATAATATTTTTAAAACGGAATTCATACTCATCGTCACTTAACCAACTTTTTATATCTGAAAGCCACGGTTCATTGTGAAGAGCCGCTTTTATCAATATAAAAACATTCCAGCCTGGTGTATAATTATACAACGCGTTGTATATATTGATAGCAGATGCTGTTTTTCCTGAACCCAAACCGTGGTATATTAAAATATCTCTGTAAGGGCTTTTATAGTCTAAATATTGACTCAAGAATCTTTGGTATAAATGCAATCGTTTATGTGTTTCTTTAACTCGAGGTTTTTCCTCTTTTTTTAGTACGTCTGGTAATGCATATGTTTTGAAATTAGCCAGAACCCATGATGGAAACAATCTACCATCTATTTTGAAGTTTATGTATTTCTTTTTTAATGAATATAGATTACCTTGCGAATCCATCTCTATATATAATGTAACAATAAAAAATAAACAAAATTTATTCAGTTTCGCTTTAAAAAGTATCCGAATTTGAATCTGATTCCTATTCTGATTCTTGTTCTGATTCCGATTCTTGTTCTGATTCAGATTCTGATTCAGATTCAGATTCAGATTCAGATTCAGATTCAGATTCAGATTCAGATTCAGATTCACTTGAAGAATCAGAATCATCTTTCAAAATATTAAAATGGATTAGAGCTTGTCTCGCGGCTTCTTTTTCGCCATCTTTTTTAGATTTACCAACACCTACACCAATTTTGTTATCTAATCTATCGGTTACATACATTGTAAATGTTTTGTTATGATCTGGTCCGTCACATTCAATTTCATAATATTTAGGATCAGGCCATTTTTGAGTATGGTAAAATTCCAACAATAAAGCTTTATAATTAGTTTCACGATACAGAATATTCGCAAAGTCAACATGCTTCTCAATTAAATTAACTAGAAAATGTCTACATATCATCAAATCAAATGTATTCAGATAAAGTGCGCCTATAAATGCTTCGAATGCGTCTTCCAATATACCTTGATTCATTGTTCTTCCATTTCTAATTTCGACACTTTTAGACATTAATATATATTTATTAAGACCAATTTTTTTAGTAAAAAACGCCAAAGTATCCTTATTTTCCAATCTTATACGTAATCTAGTCATAAAACCCTCATTTGCTTTTTGGTATCTCTTAAAAATATACTCAGCTAATATTAAATGAATAATTGCATCACCTAAAAACTCTAATCGTTCATATGATTTTTCTTGTAGTGGAACAATGCCGTATTCTGTATTAGAAGGTTCAATATCTTTAGTCAAAAATTTGTTTTTCGGATTAGGTTGTATTAAATAAGACGAATGTGTCACAGCTTGTTGAAAAAGATCCATTCGAGTTATACAAACTGGTACACAATATTCTTTCAAGATAAACTCAACATACGATTGTGGTAAAATTACATTTTTATCATTTAGTATGTAAAATTTAATATCCTTCTCTAATTCATCAGATACATTCATATTAGTATTTTAATAATATCATAAACTTTTATATTATTATGATGTTTTTATAATCAATTTTTTTTAGACAAAATATCATTTATACATCTTCGTTTTCATCTCCCAAATGTAATATTTCAGGAGCTTTTCTGAATTTAGTTAATAATGGATCAAAAATTGTATTACTTATACTTTTATTGGAATGCATTACTGAGGAATGATAATAAAATTTTAAATCTAAATTTCCGTTTGTATAATATATCAAATCATTAACTTTGACACAATATGTAGGAGAATTTTGTGTCCACCCGATATGTTTATATAATGAATACCAATACGTTATTTGGCTCAACACTCTTTTAGCATATTTAGATCCATATTTTGGGTAAATTGATATCATCGGTAAAACACTGTAAATCCGATTAAATTTAAAATATTTATCTGCTCTCCAAGTATTAATTAATACTTTGATTTTTCTTATACTTTCGGATAATTTTGTATCTACAATGCAACATTGTAATAATCTTTTTAGACACCATGCTAAAAATTTTGGTTCTGGTTGTAAAACAATAATATATTCTTGAGATAAAATATTTTCAGCTTCTCTTAATTCAGACATATCTACATCAAGATTTTTTTGATAAATATTTTGAAGTAATGTATGTTTTAAAGTCCTGTAGTCAATTGGAATATTATATTGCCAATTAAATATTTTCAAATTTGGAACTAAATGAGGTGTTATTCTATCAGTAACACGTTTACCATGCCAAGAAAAATAAACATACCCTGTGTTTATCATACCTCTCAAATTAACAAAAGGAGAATCGCCTTTAAAATCTTTATCGAAAGCTACATTTTTCCGAACCCATTCTATTATTTTAGTTCCTTCAATATCCTCGTCTTCTTGAACAGTTATTAAATTTTGTGCTGTAATTTTTGGATTTGTTATTATTTTTTCTTCTGGTGGTAAAAATTGGTGCAATGTTCTAGATATTAATGAATTATATACATCAGTAACCGAGCGCATAGGTTTTACTGTTTTATCTAATAATAAATCAGCATCTTGTTCAGAAAATAGTTTGGATGTTATTAGATCTTTATCTGCTTTTGATCTCGATTTGGATATCATTTTTATCATATCTTCATTTGCATATCCCCACTTATATTTTTGCAAAAGGAGAAATAAACCAGCACGGCCTCTAAATTTTATATCAATATCCTCATCTTGTAATTGTTCATCCATATAATCATCTCCAACATCTAGTTTAACAATTACACCTTTACCTTCAAATATATCTCTTTCAACTTCTCCAACAAAAGTTTCTTTATATTTTGGGTGTTTCATCCAGATCAAATAGCCTTTTTCTGGTGGCCAAGTAGTACTTTCTTTTAATCCATCCATTATAAGTATTGGTCTGTTATAATAATAGGTACTATTATTATAATACAATTTACGTGAATAATTTATAATTATTTATCTAAAATTAATTTTCTATTTTGTATTTTCCTTACCATATTTCCTGAAGTATTTCTAAATTTATATGTTACTTCAGCATTTCTTTGACGAGAATCTTTCGGATCATATGTATATATATATCGTTTTCGTTCTTTCTTTTTTTGGGCAATTCCTAATCTGAATAATCTATCTGGTGGTATATAATCACCCATACATTCGACTATAAATTCTTTGAATGGGGTATCGTCTAATATATTTTTTTTATTATCTTTGAAATATTTATTTCTTGCCTGAATCAAATAAGATAACATAACCCCTCTATTTGTTTCTTCTTTTTTATCTTTTTGAATTTTCGCTTTCATAAATAAAATTAGTGTCATCATAAAAATAACCTGATAAGTCCCCAAATATATTTTTTTATCATTTATTTTTTTTCTTGTTATTGGACTAAATGCATCAATTAGTTGAAACGGGGTACATTTATTATCACTCATATAAATGTAAATTAATGGTTTGTCACCATACATTACGCTAGCAATATGTCCGTGAAATTGGAAAAATGCATAATATTCAACAATAGATATTTTGTCTTTATCGTCTTTAAATTTTTCACGAAGAATTTTATATATCTCGTTACCAACCTTATTAAAATCCATAGCCAAAACTTCATAAAATGGTATGTCAAATGCGCAATTTCTTTTTTTATTACATAACATACTTGATTCGAAAAGATGCATATATGAGTAATATCCAAATACAATTACATCTTTATTATCACATAAATAGTCAAATACAGTACTGAGCATTTCTTTTATTTTATCAGATGGTGATTTTATAATTAATGATTTATTTGTATCTTCAAATGGATATGCATGTTGTAATTTATAAAAACGTTTGACCATTCTTGAAAATAATCTATAACTCGATAAAGGGTCATTGAACATACGGTAATAATCAATCATCATAAAATGAGGATGAATATAATCGAACCCATTCATTTTTATAACAGGCATCCTTGAGTATATAAATTTTGGAACATATGTAATATCAGCCCATTGATTGAAATCAACAAATACACTATATGTTTCATTGTGTTGAGCTTGTCTTCCTTCAACGTGTGCGAACCCAGCATCTTCTAATTTATTACATAATGCATGTAAATCATCAATGGGTTCATAAGAATAACATTCCAAATCTGGTGTATCATATTCAGAATATATCGCGTCACTTTTATTCTTTTTTTTCAATAATTCGTTTAACGCCGTACCTCCGTAAACTATTCTATGTTTTTCTTTGATAAAATTTCTTATTATAACCATTATATTATTTATCGTATCAATTTTGGGATCAATTTTGCCTAGTTTTACCCTTTGTGCTTGTTCAACAATATTATCTGTTTTAAGGAAAAGAAGTTCTTGATCTTTTGGAGTATATATTTGCATAGTCTGTATATAAATATCTCTAAGAAAAAAATTGATACTTAAATGATTAATATACTAAATAATATAATTAACCAATTAAAAATAAAATGGTAGGAACTAGAAAAAAGAAAATACCAGTAAAAGATGTAAATAGCGAAACGATTGAGATTACAAAGTTGCAAAATGTAAATTTAAATAAAATAAGAAAACAATTTGTTACAGAGAACAGCGATGATATCAAAGACAAACGAATTTTATATGCATTGGCTGAAATAGATAGGGACGAAACTAAAAAAATGTTTTTAAAATATATTAAAAAAAAGAAAATAGTTGACAAAATAGAATTAGGCATATTGGAATTTACACTTGTATACGCCAAAATAAATCAGTTAATTGATACGTTAATACCAGCAGTTTATCTGGATAAAGTTAATGACATATTGACTAACCTTGATCCAAAATCATCAATAAATAATAAAACACTTTGTGATTTAATACTCGAAGAAAAAATAATACCAAATTATGTAGCATTCTATTCACCAGCAGAATTACATCCAGAAAATTGGAAGGAACTTATTAAAAAAAATGAATTCAGAGATTATAAAGCAAAAAATATTGCAACAACAGATATGTTTCAATGTAGCAAATGTAAAGCAAGAAAAAGTACTGTTTCTATGATGCAAACGAGATCAATTGATGAACCTATGACTACATATGTCACATGTGTTGTATGTAAACATACATTCAAATATTAATTTATTTATGATCATTTAAAATATTACTTAATTATATATAATGAAAGAACAAGATACTGAAATAGAAAAAAAAGAGGTTCAGTCTGAAAATAAATCTAATGTAATAAATTATGTAATTTTAGGCGTAATAGCTTTGTTATTATGGTACTATTTTTACGGAAACAAAAAACAAATAGTTGCACTTGGACTATAAATTATAATTTGCAAAACATCTAAAAAACATTTATGTAAATAAACAATTTACATAAATATTTTATAAAATAAATAAAGTGATTTCTTAGATGTTTTACTCAATGAAATCCTTATAACCAGCCTCTAGTACCCATCGTTGCAACGGTTTGACATTACCATTCTTATCGATTGTACGAAGTCTCAGATAATCCACCATAGGTTTCTTAGTAGCATGCTTGTGTTCAATCATATAATTAGTTTCGAGCTCGTCTAGTGTTTGTATATATTCGATTTTACTAACATCAGCATAATCTTTCGCTTCTTTTTCTTTCGTCAATTCCAAAACCTTATAACTAACATGGTCTAGTTTCTTCGGACCAAAGAATTCTTCAATCGAATCTTTGCTCTTAAGGTTTATCGGATAAGACTTTTGCCATTTTTCCGTTTCGTGTGTATATCTCACTGTGTGGATTTTTTCCATATCATTCAAGAAGAATCCATATCCACGACGGCGATATTTGTTAATAATTTCAATAGGATCACGGATACCAGCGAAGTATTTGTAATCAATATTGCTAAATGTCATCATCGATGTAATACAAGACGGCAATAAATACACGTCTTCTCCATTGTAAAGACCTCTAACATTAGGCAAATGGAATCTTGCAACACATGAAAACGGATCCTTAAATTTAATTCTGAAAATTTCAATGCTATGTTTTAGATAAGGGCTTTCGATCTTGAATTTTACATTCTCAGATATTCTCAGTAAATCACTACTGCCATCTTCCAATTTATCTAAACCAAGTGATAATCTAATACTGTTTTCTTTAATCAGAACATCATTATCATAATCAGAGTCCCTTTCTTCGAGAACGTCATTTGTGATAATTACCAAATTCATATCGTCAATAGATGATATTTTGAAAATACTGTCTTCATATTCCTTATTAGTTTTACCAATAGATCTATAATAGCTATTTTTCTCGATTTTGTTTAAGAAATATATCTTATAAAAATGTTCTCGGATTACATTGTTATCAAGTTGACAGATTACGTCTTCAAGTGTGAAATCAGGCAAATATTTTTCAATGTATCTTCTAGATACAGCAATCATAAATCCTTTGTTAACATTCATTTTAACAGATTTAGCAATTCTCTTTGCTTCAGTTGGATTCAATTCCTCAAGATTCTTTTTAATTGTATCAGATATTTCTGCAGCAGTATCTACATATTCGAATACATTCTCTTTGAAGCACATGAGATCAACATCAGATGGTCCGTAGTATTCCTTAACATACTCTATAAAGTTTTCATCATCGTTTTTACCAGGTTTAGACACTAGTGTAATCAATGGATGCTTTTTGGGTACACAACATGCTATAATACTTCCAGATATAGACACGTCTGTCCAGTTAATACCATCAAAAATACATTTATCAGATTTACCAGTAGTAAAAAGGTTTAGACGTCTCTTAAATGTATCCAAATTACATACTCCGTATTCGTGTCCTTTGATCATCGGTATTCCCATACACGATCTAGGACAGTTGATGATCTCTTTTGAAACCAATAGAGACACATATGGATTTACATGAGCATCGTCACAACAATATGAATAAGTTGGTAGTTTAGCTGCATCATTTATTCTAAATACATATCGATCATTCATTGTTGTTCGTGTTTTCTTAATGCATTCTTCGACGTACAAACAAACCCAACTGTATCCCAGTACATATCTGTAAAGTTCTGGTGCCTTTTTCATAACACTAAGAGATATATCTAATAGTTCAGGATCTGTCAACATCTGTGCGCAATATTCAACAGACAACAGAAGGTTGTTTAGTAAATCGAATTTTTCTCTTTCTGATGATACAATCTTAAACCATCCCTTGATCTGTTCGTTCGACAATTGAATGTCGGATTCTCTTGGTATACGATAAATTTTACACCCATCTTTATTTGCAGACAACGATGCATCTACGAATTCACGTCTAAACATAAATTGGAGATAATCAGGAATCTTATTTTCTTTATTGAAATCTTTCATTATTGTTTCAATATTCTTGTCTCTCGACGAGACAGAACTTAATTTAGCTTTCTCTTTTAGAAACTGTTTGTAATTAAATCTTCTTACCAAATGATAAGAGGACATATTAAGTTTGCAGTTGTGGGGGTAAACCCAATGTTTCGAAATTTCAGCTATCATATGTTTTTCATGCATATTTTCAGCAGTAATATAACTGTGACCAAGAGTTCCGAAATATTCTGCCATAAGTTTAGTTTCCAATAATTGATCTAACGAAACATGTCCTTCATACAAAGTGAAATGTTGTTTAGCCATACTTACTGTCATTTCCGGGCGAATCATAACAAGTTCTTTTTCTTCAAATTCAATATCTTCGTGATTGAACACATTTAAAAATTCGCTCATAACATTTACAGTAACCAAACGATGTTTTGTATTTCTAGATGCTCGCGTCATTACCTCAATCAAACTTAATTTTTCACCATAAGAAAGAAACTCTGCTTTACTTACAATTTCTTTTCCCATAAACTCATCAAAATTAAATTTTTTATAGGAATCGTTGGAACACAACACAAACATTCTGTGACGTCCAGCAAAATCTTCGTCTTTGGCATATTCACCAAATGGAATGAAAAGAGGGTTTTTAAATTCTTCAGGTAGTTCTTTGAGTAACTTATCCATAATATTATCTTAATCATTCATATATCTTTTTGTAAATATCATATATTTTTCAACTTTTTGGTTATATTTTATCCGAAAAATTGAATGTTGAACATCATGAGATACACTGCTTTGAAAATCCTAGACAAAAATAGACAAACGTTATATACTTGCTTTTTTTTGAAATCATTTAAAGATAAAATAAGTATATCAATTGAATAGTGAAGGTTCAATGATATCCTAA
>Ga0066608_1001611_pt1 | contig 11261 bp, 4 predicted proteins | sample SaaInlV_DNA_135m_FD_60377 | JGI IMG/M metagenome (GOLD analysis project Ga0066608, IMG submission 60377) | Marine microbial communities from expanding oxygen minimum zones in the Saanich Inlet - SI075_LV_DNA_135m | ecosystem: Environmental > Aquatic > Marine > Unclassified | place: British... | reverse complement strand
GTGTATTCAAGATGCATCAACTCTGGAGTATATGTTTCTATTTGTTGATCATCAATATATATTGATAGGTTTTTTGCAATTTTATGTCCCAATTCTTTTACCCATGAAAAAGATGGTGCATCTACCGATAATAAATTCAACAATCGTTTTTCAAGAGGAGCATTAACAACATAATTTCCGTCAAGAGATTGTACATAAAAACTAATATCAGTGTTCGAACTATCATTTAAAATATTATACCGTTGACTTATATTATTTATTGTTGCAGTATCTGCTGTCGATTTAAACTGGGTTATTGTTTGTAGTTGTTTTAGTTCTGATTTTGTATTTGCTGAAAAAAATTTAGTAATCAATGTTTGCAATGTATCAACTGCACCATTATCATTATCAATGGACGATGAACTATTTGAAAATAATGTGACATTAAACAAACTTGATGATGTTTTTTGTATTGTTTGTAACATTTTAGTGGAGTTTATTTTGTCGTTAAGTTGTGAATTTGAAAATATTATGTCAAATATAAACCACGAAACATATTCGGCGTTTGGAAATGATCCAACATTCGCTTCTGTATATAATTTTGCAATATTTGAATTTTTTAATATTGACGAAGATGTTATTGTATTTGTAGTCGTGGAGCCGACAGTTGTATATACATTATTTGTAAATATTAAAACTGCGTCAATTAGGTCTTGATAAGTAAACTCAGAAGCTGATAACAATGGCGAGTAGTTATATTGTAAATTAGCATACCATATTCGCAAACAATAACTGGTAAATGGATTTTGAGTAAAATCTATAACATCCGTGCTACTTTTTCCGGAAGGAATTATGGAAAGTTTATTTATTGTATCAATTATGTTTCCATCAAGATTAGAATTATAAATAACATCTAATATCCCATATATGCCAGTTTTATTTCTTGAAATGTACACGTCACTTTCTATCACTCCTGGATTCCAATAACTTGCAGCGTTTGTGTTTAATGTTGTTAAATTTGTTTTGACAGATTCGCTCGTTATATTTTCAATATATGATTCATTTATATGTTCATTAAAATATTCAATAAGTGTAGATGTTTTATCATATGCATACGATGATTTTCTTAATGACCCATACGTTGTGGAACTTATGTTATCAATGTCGTTTTTTATTGATGTAATATTTTTATGTGAATTATAGTAATTAATTAAATATGAATAAAGCTGTGAATAATCTGTAACGTATGTATTAATTTTATATGCTTTTGATGTTGTAATATCTGGATCTCCAATATTTAATCTGTAAAAATCAAAACCATATTGTGATTGTGATGTATCAACTGCCGGATAACGTTCTCCAATATATTCAAGTACTGATTGTATAACTTCATCAGTAGGAGTGTCAGTTTCTGAAAGAGTTACAGTTGAAAAATCATTTTTGTAAACATTTACAAAAGAATCAAGTAATGATGTCGGTAATGATATAGGATAATCATTTGTTGTTTTTTCGTAATATGGAGTAAGTAAGTCATCGCCAATTACGGTTGATTTGATATAATCAAAAATAGATCCCATAGACGTTCCTAAATTATCTTTATAGTAATTTGACGATATTAATGTTTCGTTGAATATTTTGTTATATAATTGAATATAACCTTTTGTTACTTGATACCAAATAGATGAAATGCAATCGCAATATATTGGAGACGTGACAGTTATCGATTCATTTGGTTGTTTATATTTTTTTATTGATGAATTTGTTTCTGTATTTAAACCGAGCAAACTGTAATTATTATTTTTATAACTTGTAAATGATGGAATCCCGTTTCTTAATATAAAACAATTTACCACATTACATACCATTCCATTCAACAATTGTTTAAGACTTTTATTTTCTGTTGAGTCGGTGTCTGTTATATGCGTATCAACAAATGAGCTAATTTTTGCTTTAAATATTTGGTAATACGTTTGAGTTAGCCATTCAATAGGTAAATTGGTAATATCTTCATCAGCTGTTGATGAATCTACCAAGTTACCATCATCGTCCTGTGTTGAATATGGACACAAAAAGGTGCTTGGTAACATTGAAAACGACAATATTACAGTTTCGTCGGATGCTTTATCTGCTCTTAATTGCGAATAATATGACGATTTATCAACAACGTAATTTGATCCATCATCATATGTTGTTACAATTGACGATGCTACTATTCTTTCATATATTGCCTTTTTTGTTGTTGTTATTTCGGTTGCTATTGAATCTGGTAAAGGTGGAGTTCTGTCATATGCATCGTTGTCTCTAAAGTCTATTAAATCCATGAAAGTCGTATATTGTGTAGAGTCACTTGACGTATCAAGACCGTAATCAATCATTATCTGAGCAGTGTACTTAGAAAATGTATTGTATATCATTACTGGAATATCTTTGGCTGCTAATAATGGAATATAATTCATAAGTGATATACTTCCAAATGTTGAAGTTGATATTGCAGGATAAGTAGTGTCTTCAATTGCGTAAGTATATAAATCATCCATTAAACTCCCGGAACTAATAAATGCACGAGCCCACAATGCAAACTCATTTATATATGCATCATAATTTGTGGCTCTTAGTAATCCTTGACATGATACAATTAACGTTTTAATTTGCGTTTGAATATAATCGTTAAAATAGTTATTTACTACAACTTCGTCTGGAACTTGTACGTTTATAACAGTATTTATAATATTTTTAAATTGATCTTTAAGACTATTTGATGTGCTATCAATTATCGGAGAAAAAGATAATCCTGCGGTTGATATATATTTATTATTAGATAAAATATATGGCCTATAAAACGTTAAAATATAGTGATCGCTAATTGTTCTTAACCCATTTGAAAGAACTAACATATTATTTAACGTTTGACCAAAATTGTATCTGATGTTACTATCGACATTATATTTTAATGCTTCTGCAATAATTGCAACTTGTTGAGCAGATGATATTTTGTTATTTACTGCATCGTTATTAATCAAATCCTGAATATACGATTTGTAAATTTTGTACGAATCAGTAGTTGTATACGAATCTCTATTTGTTTGTATAACACCGCTATATTTATCATATATTTTATAATTGGCTCCAATATTGTCATCAAAATATACATCTGTTGCACCTCCGACTTGATACGAATATACTGCATATTTATTGATATCTGGATCGATTGTATGATAAAACAAAATAACGTCATCTAACGAAATTATGTCAGGATCAAGTGCCAATAAATTATCGTCCGATATTTGCATATCAGATGTTTTTAATGTTGTTGCCAATATAGGATTAAATGGTATATGTTCATCAGATGTCTTTATTATTTTTTGTCGAACTATGTTATTTATATATGTTATGTACAATAACGATCTGAGGTCATCGCTGTTATATAGCGAAAATTTAATTGCAGTTGATAGTTCTGTTGTTGATCTGGTTAATATTTCGTCAAATAATGGTGAAGATGTCGAACTATCTAAATTAATATCGATTGCGTCAGGAACTGTGAATTCAATATATGTGATGCATCCCAAAACATTACTTGATATACTAGTTGCGTCGCTCCATGTCGTTCCATATAAACTAGATGTATATATATTGCCAGATATATCGTTTACTATTTGCATTTTGCCGTCGGTTGTTCCAATAGTTATATGATTTATTGCATTTGAGCATACGTTATATGCATTACTCCAAGTTGCTCCAGACGAAGACGATATATAAATATTACCTGCAGAATCACCAATGGTTTGCTTAATTCCAGTAGATGAGCACGATATGGTAGTTATTGTAATTCCGTCAGAAATAGTTAACGTGATGGTTGACCAAGATTCCCAATAATTTGTTGATATGTAAATTTTACCGTCCGAACTTATGGCTATTTGAAGCGTTCCATCTGACGACTCTACAAAATCAACAATAGTCGACCCACTTGATACTAATATATCGCCTTTATCAACCCAATTTTCACCATAATCAATAGACGTATATATTTTTCCGTCAGTTGATATAATTGTTTGATATTGTCCAGTTAATGTAATGATTACTTTAAAAAAACTGTCAGAAGGAATAGTAACTGACGATAATGTCGATGTATTCCATTTATCTGTTGAAACATATATATATCCTGCATTTGTAGCAGTATTTGTGCCCACTGATGTTTGATATTCTCCATCTGACGACATTGCTATACTTTTTAAAGGTATAGATGAGACTGAAATAGCGGATGACCATGTAGTACCCATAGTGGATGTCACATATATATTACCACTTTCATCAACTATTGACTGATTTATACCATCAACAGATATTGTAATTTCATTAAAAATGGTGCTTGATATATTGGTCGTTATCCACGTTGTTCCGCTGTCGGTTGATGTTAATATATTACCACCATTGTCAATTGTCGTTTGGTATGAATAAATATAATTTGCGTTATATGTAGTTACGTCATATGAATATGCATAAATTGCTCCTAATATTAATCCGTAAGATCTCATTGTATTTTTAAACGATTCTGAATATAAGTGTATTGTTTTAGTCGAGTCATCTGATGTATCTAACACATAACTATTGCTTAATTTAGGTAAAAAATACGTAGTATCGTCATAGCTGTATGTCTTTGAATATTTACTAATAATTTCCTGAAATAAATACATAAAAAAATTACGTCCGCTGTACATATTTGATTTAATTGTTTCGGCAGTGGACGTAACTGTTACATTTTCATCACTTGGATCCAAATTATCAAAAATATCGACTGATTTATTTATTACATAATCTGAATGTTTGGTCACTATCAACGAATTAATAAAAAAATTATAGTTTTCCAGCAAGCTAATTATTTTGGCGTTGATAATATCGACAATCGGATATTCAAAAGTTGACACAATTGACACATCCGTTACATAATATATATATGATGTCACAGAATCAACAATTATTTTTTCTTTATTTAAAGTTAGCGTACCGCTAGCAATGGGAAATGCATTTCCCAAAAATGAATTTTCAATTAACGTAATTGTTCCTGATGATATTTCCACATCGACACTTTGTAAATCTTTCGATGGTCCAAATTCTGTATCAAAATTATCTGCTATGGCTTCTTCTAAATTAATGGTGCTTGATATGGCTTTTTTATATGAACCATCTTCAAAATAAATAGTTCCTGATGTAAACGTAACAGACGTGTCACCTTCAGAAAATGCATCAACAGTTATTTGTTCTGCGGATAAATTTACTGACTCGCCGTTGTAATTATGTAAGGTTACAATTGAACTACTACTTTGAGGTGTATATGTCCAACTGATTCCATATAATTTTAATATTGACGCAATATATTCAAACGTTGCTTTTTTTCTTGTTAATTTAATATCTGGAATTTCGTAAACGATCCATAATTTATGCAACAAGTCTCCCATTTTATCTAATTTTTGTTGAAATTCAGAACCAAACGAACCTCCTTTTATATCAAATGTATGATCATACATTGAGAAGTTTCCAATTCTTCTATATACAACTAAAAATAATGTTATTTGTGGGTCGCCAATCAAATATAAATCATGAACTCCTTTAGCTACTATTTGTAATAAACTTCCTGTCATTATAATATTAATATCGCTATTTTTAGTATAAAATAATCACGAATATCTTTATGTATATTTGTAAATTGTATTGTGGTTAAATTAAAATAAAATTACTGTTATACAATAATTGTTATACACTAATTGTTAAAATTGCACATTTTGTTGTTTTTAATTTATTTTTGCACACTGTAACTGTATGCAAATGCAGCCATTCCACCTATAAATCTTAAAACATTTGTTCTAACAGAATATATGGTGATTGTTGCTTCTGTAGTTAATTCTATATCATCGTCAGAACCCAACGTGACACTTGGATCTATATCTGACGTGAGACATGTAAACATATTTTTGTTTAGTGTAATATTCATAGTTGGTTGTGATATAACGCTAAAATTGCAAGACGCTGATGGTTGATGTTCATCTGGAAATAACCCAAATGAATACATGTTTACACCAACAGATGGCGTTCGTTTATGATGTTCCAAAGATTGCAAATAATTGTAAAAATACGGATCATAAAAAGAGCTACTGAAAAATCGTTCTTTTCCATTTAGCATTAATTGAACGTACGAAAATGGATTAATTATTTCACGATTCTGTAACAAAATTTCTGTGTCTTCTTCTCGCACGTCAAGTGAATATCGTGACGGATATTTAATATATGTAGACTCAAAGCTATTATATATATTTCGTTTTGCATGCCATATAATTTCTTTTGATGGTCCAGAAAAGTCAAGTTGAATAGATTGATTTGCGTCTGATATATCTGTCACTTCCATTTGCTCAACAATATCTATTAAATATTCGTGAGCAGATTGCGCAAATCGTTTTCTTTCGAGATTTTCCAAATAAACGTATTCTATAAGTAAATCTGCTTGAATTTTTAATCCATTATTGTCCCATATGTCTGATAAGGTGTACGCATCTAAATTTAATTCATCTCCATCACTATCTGTGACAGGTAATTTTTCAACGTATGCGCACTGTTCAAACGATTTTAATTTAATAGTGATAGATACTTTACTATATTGAAGAGATGCCAAGGGAAATGAGAGTCCAGATTTTTTACAAAACCAAAAATTTAAAGGAATTATTAATTTACAAACTGGTTTTTCATTTCTGTCATATGTAGTTAACGTATCCACATTTCCTATCATTTCATTATATAGCTTATCCTGATCAACATTGCTTGTTAATTCGTGCCATATATTCATCCAGTCTCCGTAATGTCTATCAATTCGTTCACCTCCTATATTTATATCCACTCTATCTATAATATTGTGACCTATATTATCTACCCATGCAAATTTTGCGTATGATGAATTAACATCTAATTCCAAATTATATTTTTTCTTTTTTTTTTCATAGTAATATTTTTTAATTTGAATAGATACGTTCATTGCATTTATTGCAATTTCAACAATTTGGCTAATTGTATATGAAGTTACACCACTATCAGATATTTCTTCTTCTACAGTATCTTTAATTCTTCCTAAAATATAATTAATATCAGAAGCAGTATTGTCGAACATAAATAAATTTGCCGTTCCTAACTCTTGTTCAAATAATTTAGCATTATCAAGGGCCGTTTTATAGCTTGTATCTTGTTGATTTGAATAATCCATACTTGCTATTACTGTATTAATATAGTTAAGAACACTTTGATTTTTTACATATTGATTAGCTATCGCAGATCTGTATCCTGCACTATTTACTGAAATGAAATCAAGAATTGTCGAATATGAATCAACAATATCTATTTCATCTTGCGTCATTGATATTGGAAGCGGTGTATTTAATATTTGCTTTTCTTCTTCCGTTAATCCGTCTGCAGTTTCTGTTTTTAATAAATGAATTGCAGGAGTTTCTAGTTGCAAATACATTTGTCCAAATAAATCTGCTGATTTTGGAATGTCAATTGTAATTTCTTCGTTCAAATCCATCATTCCTATTGGAACCGAAATAGATTCTTTTGAAAAACTGGTATGTCTACGATATACAATTTTAAATAATGTCATTTCTGGTGAACCAGTTAGATATAAGTCGTTAAATCCATATGATATAATATTTATTAAACCTCCACCCATATTAATTATATTATAAGCAAATGTTATATTTTTATAAAATAAACGCTATGTATACTTATTTATTAAATAATAAAGAAATCTAGAGATTAATTGCAATTAAGCGTATACTTATTTATTAAATAATAAAGAAATAAAGAAATCTAGAGATTAATTGCAATTAAGCGTATACTTATTTATTAAATAATAAAGAAATCTAGAGATTAATTGCAATTAAGTGTATACTTATTTATTAAATAATAAAGAAAATTAGAACATTAACTGTTTTATTAAGTTACTTTGTCTGTTGTTTTTGACCAGATTCTACTTTTTGTTTTTGATTGTTCTTCGTGTTTTTCTTTTTTACAGTAGACCAATTTTCATCATCTCCATGTCTATCGAAACTTTTATGTCGTTCATCTGGTGTTTGACGACGAGGTCTATCTGATCTATCTGATCTATCTGGTCTATCTGGTCTATCTGGTCTATCTGGTCTGTCGGAACGAGTTGAACGGTCTGACTGATTTGGATAATTTTGACGATTATCATGTCTTTGTTGACGTGGTCCCTTTTTAAAATCATTTTGCCTTCCAACTTTAATTGATCGTCGTTGGTTACGTTGGTCAGATTGATCACGTCGATCATTGTTTGTTTCACGTGCATCTTCTGCAGTTTTAAGTGCTTTTTCATAGTCAGGAGCAAGACCGGATTCAACTACTTTATTAATAAGATTGCTATCAGAAACAGTCCATGCACTTTCGGTTGGCACTGTCAATTGGTCAGCTTTTGATGTATTTGTAGTGTCTGGAACATTAGCAGTATTGACAGTTTTTTTAGCAATAACTCCACTTTTAAGTTCGTCCATTGAAACACTTCCTACTCTACTTTCTCCAACATCTGTACGAACAACTTGGTTATAGTTAGCTTCAAGTCTGCGTTGTTTATGATATTGATCTCGTTTTTCCTGCTTTTCTTTTTTACCCATTTCGATTGCGTTTGATACGATAGATTTATATTCGCTCAACTCTGGTGAGAGAACAGTGACATCGTCATACAATTTAAATAGTGATTCCATGAACTGCATAAATGCTGGAGATGACAGTTCCGATCCTCCTTGCTTAAATGTTGCGGTGGTTGTAGACCATCGTTTTGGATCTCTGATTTTAGGAAAAAAACTTCTAACAGATTCCATCAAATAAACTCTGAATGCTTTAATTAATAACACAAACTGTGCATCTTTAATAGACTTTCGTTTTTCTTGGTGAAAAAAGTTATACGGATCACCTTGATTAGATGATCGCCATGACCAATTTGTTTTAAGTGCATTAACAAACGTAGAATCAGAATACACGTCACATAATTCAAGAATGGTGCTTGCCATTGTTTTGATAGAAATGGTTCGCGTCTTGGGTTTAAAATTGCCATGTTTAGTGACAACCTTGATCTCATTATAACCTTCCAGTAATTTATTATCTCTAATATTTTCAGATCGTGACAATCGTTCCACTTGTACCATTATTGCAAGAGCAGCATGTTCAAGCGAGCAATTTGAAATCCAACAAGATCCTAAATCTATTTCTTTGTCGTCATATAAATACACAACTCTAGAATTGAATAATTTAGAATACATGCCTGTATTGTTGTCATTCACATTTGGTTGTTTCTCATCTACTTGATCCACACTATCCACATCATCTACGGTATCTACGGTATCCACCTGATTCACAACATCTACGGTATCTACGGTATCCACCTGATTCACAACATCTACGGTATCCGTCTGATCTACAACATTTTGATCATTTATTACATTTTCAACTGATACTTCAGTAAGCGTATTTTGTTCAACAGTTTCCATTTAATTTACGGTTTGTATAATACGTACTTAATATAATAATGCCACAATAAAACGTTAAATATTCAACTTTTTATCGTTTATGCAACATATTTATGTGTTGATATATACGGCACAAATGTAATATGTTTGGACAAGCGCTTTAATAATATTGTTTATGTACTTATAAAAAATATTATCTAAGTGCTTATTATTTAGCATATGGGAAAATTAAATAAATATCGCAGAATAACACACAAAAATAAAAATTATGTCGTATGCGAACTTATGTATGGAGAAAATAATGTTCCAGTAATTTTGGATAGCAATAAATTTGAGGAAGTGCAAAATTTAAATAAAAACTGGTATATTAACGACAAAGGATTTGTCATCACAACACATAAAACAACTGAAAACGACATAGAAAAAATAAAAGAAATTTCATTACATGACGTAATAATGTACTTAAACGGAAATACATTGAACAAACCAATATTACATATCAACAAAATTGGAATCGATAATAGAATATCAAATTTATCATATGACACACATGATAAACATATTCAAAAAAATTTAAAAAAAAAATCAAGAACAATATCGTTACCCAAAAAATGCGGTATTATTCCGGAAAATTTACCATCATATGTATGGTATGTAAAAGAAGACTCAAGTCACGCTGATAGATTTATGGTGGACGTGGGTGATGTGAACTGGAAATCGACCGGATCCAAAAAAGTGTCATTAAAATATAAATTAGAAGAAACAAAAAAATATATGAGACATTTAAAAAATGCACGCCCTGATTTGTTTAATGAATACTCAATGAACGGAGATTTAAATAAAAATGGAGTTGGATTACTTGATGATTTTTTGAACATATCAAAAGATGCTGGATATTATTTAAATGACATATCAAACGCAAATACTGAAAAATATTTAAAAGAAGACACCGTTGGATTATCTAATGAAGAAATAAATTTATTGACATCGTTCGTTCCAGATGGTCCTCGTCATAATTTTAGATAATTTAGTTTGTTTATAATTCATTTTGTTTATGTTTGGGTATTTTTGATAAAACAATTACTAAACATGCTAAATTTGAAAATAATATAAATATCATGGCATAGTCAAAATATTTATATGCTTTTTTTACACTATTATCTTGCTCAGCTTTTATAACACTTCCCACATATTTATTAATAATGTAATATATGAATACGTAAATTATTAATCTTACAAATGTGACAATCGTAAGATGTGTTCTATCATATGACGAACATAATTTATTAGCATATGGTAATATCTGAGGAAGTATATAATTAATATCGGATGGTTTATATGGTTTACACATAATAATTTATCATTAGAAATAAATATTCCACTCAAAATAATTATTTTAAAAAAACAGTTCCTGCTAATCCACTACTTATTCGTAAAATGTTTGTGCATACAGAATATGCCCTGAACAATGCTTTATTATTAACGCTGACTATTGGTGACAAATTTAATTGTATTTTTACGTTGTCTATTTGACTCATATTACATGATCCGGATGGCTGATGTATAAATGGATGTTCTGCATACGAATACATATTTATACCGGTTGATATATTACATGACGTATGCATATGCATCTGTATTTTATCAAAATATGATGCATCTCTCAATGACACTCTTGGATTACCATTCATTAAAATAGTTTGCGTTGATATCAACGATTTACTTACAGGATCTCCAATATTTGCAGTGCTACTTTCACTGCTT
>Ga0066608_1001606_pt1 | contig 11276 bp, 7 predicted proteins | sample SaaInlV_DNA_135m_FD_60377 | JGI IMG/M metagenome (GOLD analysis project Ga0066608, IMG submission 60377) | Marine microbial communities from expanding oxygen minimum zones in the Saanich Inlet - SI075_LV_DNA_135m | ecosystem: Environmental > Aquatic > Marine > Unclassified | place: British... | reverse complement strand
CAAAGTGATAAATTAGCTGCGTTTCAAGGTCTTAACACACAGTTAACAGCGTTTCTGGCAAAAGCAGATGTCCTTAGAGAAAGTGACACTTTTGATGTCTTCAAAACCTCAACATCTACAACCTCAACCACTTTTACGGCAGATGAACTCGTTACAGTCTCAGCAACAGAAGAGGCAAGTCCCGGCACACACACTGTAACATATACCGCCGGCTCACAATTGGCTCAGGCGAGACAGTTGTCATCAGCCAGTTTTAGTAGTAAATCAACAGGATTGAACCTCACCGGAGAATTTCTCATAAATGGTCAAACAATAAGTATCGTTACAAGTGATTCTCTTGCTGATATTGCATCTACTATTAATACCGCAAATTCCGGTACCGATGCTACCGGAGTAACAGCAAGCTTAATATCTGTCTCAGACACAGACAACCGCATGATCCTCACAAGCGATAACACCGGTAAGGATCAATTCGTTATACTGGATGCGTCAATCAGTACCGGTGGTGATGCGAATATCTTACAGACACTGGGCTATACCGATGGCACTACGACCATCAAGAATCCCACAAGTGATGGTGCAAAATCAGAGGCGTTCTCCAGCAGTACTTCGGCCATAGGATCACTGCTTGGTCTATCCAGCCCGCAGAACAGTTCAACTGTTCAGATTAACGGAAACAATATAACTATAGATCTTGCTACAGATTCCCTGACAGACATTGCCACCACTATAAGTGCCGTTGGCGGAGTAACCGCATCGGTTGTAAGTACTACAACAGAGGGAGTGACCACCTATCAGCTGGACATCAGCGGCACAATAAACTTTACGGACAGCAACAATATACTTGAGGCAGTTGGAGTCCTTGAAGGCGGCCAGAGCACTGTCGCAGAGGTACATACAGCATCTGCAGACAACTATAATCTAAGCAATGCCGTAATTGATAGCACTACAAAGTTCAATAATATATATACTGGGCTGATAAGCAGTGCAGCAAATACATTAACTGCCGGGGGAAATATTGTTGCTGGATCAACATTCGGAGCTATCAATACAACGGGTGGGCCAGGAAACGACATAACCAATCTTGATACAATTTCCATTTCGGGAACGAAGCAGGACGGGACTGCTGTTGGAGCTTACAATTTTACAATTACTGATAAGGCAACCACTACCGTCCAAGACCTCTTAACTAATATAGAGACAAATTTTGATCTTACCACGGGCAGTGTGGTGATAGATTCCGCAGGTAAGATTCAGATAAATGATAACTATTCCGGAGATAGTCAATTAAGTATTGCTTTTGTTGAAAGTGCTGGTCTTCTTGATTTTGGTACATACGCTGCTGATAATAATGTTGCCAATGGTGATAAAATCTTCCTGACAGGAACAGATAGTACTGGTTCTGCCGTCACTGGAACATTCACAATTACAGACACCAATGTTGATACTATAGATGGCCTTTTGACACAGATAGAGACGGTCTTCGGGCTTGGTGCTTCCAGTGCAACTGTAGACGTCAACGGACAGATAATAATAACAGACGACTCGGCCGGGGACAGTCAGCTGAGTGTTACAATACAAACCGATAATGCAGGCGGTGGAACTCTTGATTTCGGCACGGTCGACATAACTACAGAAGGCTATGGCATGGAGAGCACGGCCGGCCAGGATGTAAAAGTAGTGATTGACGGTGTTGCCGTTACAAGAAGTAGTAATTCCATTGATGATGTCATATCCGGTGTTACCCTGGACATCGCAAGAGTGGATACGTCAGATTTCTCTACCGTTAACATTACCATTAGCAGAGATACTGATAGCATTAAAGGCAAGGTCAACGAATTCACAGACTCATATAATGAAATAATGGAAAATGTAAACCAGCATTTCGCATACAATGAAGAGACAAAAAAAGCCGGGGTCCTCTCCGGAGAAAGTACCCTGAGAACAATTAAAAGTATTATTCAGAACACAATATCTAATGCGATACCTCTGCTTCCGGCCGACTCTAATTCCCTTCCATTGATCGGAATAACATCCGACAAATATGGTAAGCTGTCTGTAAAAGATAGTACCTTTTTAACTAAAATCAATTCTGATTTTAATGCTGTGAAAAGATTGTTTGTTGCAGAAGGCACTACTACTAATTCTGAAATAACATATGTAAGCCATACAAAAAATACAGTCGGTGGTGAATTTGCCGTAACCATCAATACGGTTGCAAGTCAGGCAACGGAAACAGGAACACAAGTTCTTACTAATGGAATCGGCGCTGGTCTTACTGACACATTGACAATCACAGACACTTCTAGCGGCAGGGTTGCAACAATAAGTCTTGACGGAGATGCCGAAAGCGGAAATTCTATCGACAATATCGTAAATACAATCAATTCAGAACTTGGTACAGACCGTACGCAAGTCCTTGCAGGGCTCAATGCACAAACTCAGATCACTGGAGGAGCACCAATAACTGCCACTACAAAGTTTAATGAGATTGATACAACAGGTGGCCCGGGTACTGATCTGAGTAATAATGACATAATTTATTATTCTGGAACCACTAGATCAGGGCTTAGTATAAGTGATTCATATACGATAAGTAACGTTTCTACAGACACCGTTCAGAATTTCCTCTCTGCAATAGAAAATGCATATGATAATCAGGTAAAAGCTACCATAAACTCCTCAGGAAAAATAGTTGTAACAGATAGTACCATCGGAGACAGCCAGCTCTCAATCTCTATAACAGAGCCTGGTGGTCTGGACTTCGGAACGGTTTTGGAAACTAACGTTGCTGATGGTGGTGTTAACGGTAGATTCGCAATGGAGATAACAGCATCAAAGGATGGTAGCGACAAACTTGTCCTTACACATGATAGTTACGGAAGCGCGTTCGGCTTTACAACTACCGAAGCGAGTGCCCTCCTGGGAACCGTAGGTACTTACACCGGAGTAGATGTGGTAGGTTCAATTAATGGTGAAGCGGCTACAGGTACTGGACAGACCCTTGTAGGAGATGCTCCACCCGATATTTCATCATCAACGAGCATTGAGGGCCTTACAATAGAAGTTACTTCTACCACTACCGGCTCAAAGGGAAATGTAAGGCTTACAATGGGAGTAGGTGAAATGATGTACAACAACGTCGATTCGGTTACAGACCAATTCGATGGGTTGCTCACCATCAGAATGGATGGTCTTCAGGACACAATCGACGATATGCAGGATTCTGTAGTGGCCATGGAAAAGCGCCTGGCCATGGAAACATTACGACTCAATAAAACATTTGTTGCGCTGGAACTAAATCTTTCAAAACTTCAATCAGTAAGTTCTTTCATGGCACAACAACTCGGTCAGCTCTCCAAGTAATTTCTGTATCATAGAATAATCATTACCGGATAACGGTGAATAAAACCATCAGGTGTCTCAAAATGATTAAAAAACACCAAATTTGTACAAAATTTAGTCACAAATTATCTGAAAATCAGACATGTATATCGCCCATATCTTAACACCCGAATTTATAAAGACTTAAGTTGCTATATGCCAAGTTGTCTTTGGCACATCTATTGCTTATATATTAAAACCATGCAAGAAGAGAGAAACAATATGATGTCAGACAAACAGATAGAAAAGCAGAATTTCCTCTGCTGGTACGGAATGTATGCCACTGAAGATGACATTGACAAAGCAAACGCAATTAATAAACCTGCAATGGATAGGCTTATCAATGAATACTCATATGATATTGAAAGGATGCATATTTCAAGGAGCTTACACGAGGAACTTTTTTAAATTTATAAAGAGGTAATCAAATGGATACACAACAGCCCAAATCATACAAAAAATTGCAGGTAGAAACGGCCAGTCCGATCGGTCTGGTTGTAATGCTTTATGACAGAGCGATTGTTTTACTCAATAAAGCAAGAAAAGAGATAGATGAAAAACAGTATGAAGCAAAAGGCCATACGCTGGACAAGGCTAGTGACATTATTCTTGAACTTTTAACAACACTAGACAAAGATAAAGGAGGAGAAATAGCCTCTTCATTAACAAACTTATATAACTTTATTTTACGTGAAATAACAGATGCAAATTCAAGCCTGAAAACAAAACATTTAGACAATGCATGCAAAATTCTGTCTGAGTTAAGAGAATCCTGGGAAAGCGTAAAGGACAATAAAGAGATAGATGCTAAAAGCCAGGACCACATCGTTAATAATCTTGATATCTCCGGATAAATATTATGGAAAAACAGAACACAGCTAATAAAGAAGAGATATTTTCATATTTAGTCCGCAAACAGGAGTATTACGAAAAAATCCTGAATCTAACGGAAAAACAAGAGGAGGCGATACAATCCAATAACACAAAAAAACTTAACTTAATAACAACGGAAAAAGAGAATTATATTAAGGAAATTAAACGTTTAGACAAACGTAATTTCAAAACACTTGAAGAATTAATGGCAAATAGCAATAGCCTTACACGAGACAAGCGACTTTATCCTTTACTGGATCAATTACGATCAATAATAACCAAAATCCAAAGCCACGATCATGATAGCATTTCCCAGTTACACTCTTCAGTAAAAGATACGAAAAGCAGGCTTAACACAATTAACAAACGAATGAGAGCACATCAATCATTGAAACATCAGGACATTCATACGTCCAGATTTGTCGATGTCTTCCAGTAACAATATGTTCAGATACCGCATATAACACCCTTCTGTCATTGCCATCTGGCTGTTCAAACTTGCCTTCCGTATTAGAACAATCCTCCAACATATTGAATCATCATTAAAGCGGCATAATATTCTGAGGTATTCCATACTACACCGTATCATACAATTACATAAGAATGACAAGCTATTCAGCCTTTATCATTCACGATACAAAGTATGTGTACCGACTATCATTTGCATCAAACCTCAAAAAAACACCTCAATATCAATTAAACCAGAAAAATTCACTAAATTTTAAACACATAAAGACGATAATATACATAGATAGTATGTATATAATGTATATGTAGTGTGTATAAAAAGTAGTGGTAGGAGCCTCATATCTCTCTACTTAGCATGAACAGCTATATTTTATAGCCAAATACTGGATTCACTAGACCAGAAAACTCAAAAATGGTTTTAGGCCGGGCAGAATAGTCTCATGAGTAAAAAGTGTATCTCTTTAACAAATTTGCAATCTAACGGATAAATTAAAATGGTAACGAAAACACTTAATTATTTCCCTATTGCTACAAATGATTTGAAGGTAAATACTATACTCGATTTTGATATCTTTATTCAAACAAGCAGCAATATCGTCCTCTTCCGCAAGCAAAACCATCCCTTCACTGAAAACACATTACATAATCTTGCCATAAACAAAGTAAGGACAATATTTATTTCAGAGGAAGATAGAGAAAAGGTTGAGAATTACCACCAGACATTTCAGAATTATTACAGCACAGATATCTCATCCGAAGGATTCACTGCACCGTTTGATAAACCGGAAAATGTAGAAAATTATTATAAAACATATTCTAATTACTACCCTTTAGAAAAAGTGAATCTACTGCCTGGTTCAGAAATTGATTTTAATATCTACAAGCAATCAGATATTGATGTCGAACACTACATAGGCCCTGGCAGAAAAAACAGCTTATCTGATATAGTCCCGGAGGATATACATGAATCCAATCATCCCATTGTAATACATAACGATGATATACCGTTGTACAGAGAATATATAAAAAAAATCACAAGCGAACACTTACATCTCAGTAAAGATATACCGGAATTTCAATACAACATCATACGCGAAAACTCTAAATTTGTTATAAGAGATATTCTTAAGGATCCAAAGAACCTGGGTAATATTCATCAAGCAAAAGAACTTGTTGAAACTCTATTTAACGCAATAATGGATAATAAAAACCACTTTAACCGTCTGCTGAAAATTACAACACATGATTACTACACATATACGCATTCATTAAACGTTTGCAGTTTAAGCATTGGCTTAGGATCATCAATAAACTTAAAAGATTCTGAACTCCTGGAACTGGGATTAGGTGCACTATTACATGACATCGGCAAATGCTCAGTAAATCCTCGTATCTTAAATAAACCCGGCGTTCTTACGGAAGAAGAGTACAAGGATATACAGTGTCACGTTATCGCATCCAAAGACTTATTAGAAAAAAGTGGTCATCAGATATCAGAAAATTCTTTAAACACAATACTTCAACACCATGAAAAGATGTCCGGGAGTGGCTATCCATACAATTTAGCAGGTGATCAGATACACCTATTTGGACGAATCGGAGCGATTGTAGATTTTTATGACGCATTGACAACAAAGCGACCTTATAAAAAGATCTACACCCCGTTTGAAGCATTTCAGCTACTCAACGAAGTGAAGGAAGACTACGATCAGAGCCTCATTAAAAGGTTTATTGTTATGCTGGGAAATCAGGTAAAAGCATAACAATAATGAAAACAAGTAGCACTACAGATTAGTACTAAAACATGTTGTCAATAATCTACGGTTTGTGTATTAAAGCCATTGCAATTGACCTAAAATATGATACTCTGGATTGAAGTTTTATTCTCTTCATATCTCAGAGAAAATCTAAACTCTTTAAGAATTCTGGAATCCAACCGAGAAATTAAAATGTCTACTAAAACTTCAAAATATATTCCTGTTGATACAAAACATCTGAAGTTAAACACTATTCTCGATTTTGATATCTTTATTCAAACAGGTAATAACTTTGTCCTGTTCCGCAAGCAAGACCTACCCTTCACAGAAGAGACGCTAAATAACCTGGCCGCAAACAAAGTGAATACAATTTTTGTTTCGGAAGAAGACAGAGAAAAAATTGGTGGCTATTGCCGACCAATTGAGAACAGAGACAATATAAATATCCCAGATAAATGCCTTACAGCACCATTTGATAATCCAGAGAACTTAGAAAAGTATTATAAAACATATATAAATTACTACCCTATAGAAAGAGGAAACCTCCTGCCAGGTTCAAGAATTGATTTTAATGTTTATAATAAATCAAATCTTGATGTTGAACTCTACGTTGGTCCTGATATAGGGAATAATTTAGCAGGTATTGTGCCTAATGATATTCATAACGCTCAAACTGCGATTACAATCCACAAAGATGACATACCGTTGTATAAGGAATATATAAATAATCTTTCATTAGAACTTACTAAATCAAAAAATGATTCATCAGATCTACAATTCAGTATTTTACGTGAAAATTCTAAATTTATTATTAAAGATATACTTGAGGACCCAAGGAGTGGAGAGACAATTCAGAAAGCTAGTGAGCTTGTAGAAACATTAACAGATACAATTCTGGACAATCAAAGTAATTTCTCCAGCCTTCTGAAGATCACTTCTCATGATTATTACACATATACACATTCACTGAATGTCTGTAGCTTGAGTATTGGATTAGGAACCAATTTGAATCTAAAAAGAGACCCTGATCTTTTAGAACTTGGACTAGGTGCACTATTGCACGATCTGGGTAAATGCACAATTGATCTACGCGTTTTGAATAAGCCGGGTAAGCTAACAGAAGAGGAGTTCAAAGAGGTACAGGGTCATGTAACGGCTGCAGGAGAACTATTGGTAAGCAGCAATACAGAAATACCTAAAAATGCCATGTTCACAATACTTCAACATCATGAAAAAATGTCTGGAAAGGGGTATCCACAGAAATTAAAAGGAGATCAGATCCATATAAATGGAAGAATTGGAGCTATTGTAGATTTCTACGATGCATTGACAACCGAACGACCTTACAAAAAAGCTTTCTCACCCTTCGAAGCTTTTAAACTCCTTAGCAAATTCCAGGATGATTATGACAAGGAATTGATTAAAAGATTTATTGTCATGCTGGGAAAGCAAGCTCAACTCGAACGCCAGAACTAATTCATTCCCATCTGATACATGTATGTGTCTAAAAAATCCTCATAGAGAAATCGATATAAATTACTGATATGTAATTTATACCGCTATTCTCTGTTTTCACTATTATACGGCAATCCTTGATTTATCTAATACGCCGGATGATTTTACAAAGTTTATAAAACTGCCTAAGACTTCTGCATCAAACAAGCCTTTCATCTGATCTTTCATTAACATACAAGCAGCATCGGATGTTTTAGCTTTTGCATATGGCCTGTCTGATGTAATGGCACTATAGACATCAACAATCCGAGAAATTCTACCATATAAACTAATTTCATCTGATTTCAGTCCATAAGGATAACCACTACCATTAAAGTTTTCATGATGATGCAACGCGAGCAAGCATGATTCTGGAGATACCTGTCCGGTCTCCTGTAACATTTGAAAACCTAACTCAGAATGCTTTTTAACAATAGTATATTCATCACTATTTAACCTTGTTGGCTTATTGACGATCATAGGATCCACATTACTCATACCAATATCCTGAAGGAATAGACCCAATCCCAATTCACTTATCTCTTCTACATTCAAACCAATATGATATGCGAAAATCAGGCTCACCATTGTAACATTTATGGAATGCCCGAATAAATAATGATCATCTCCCTTCACGCTGCCAAAATCTATAATATTATCCCTGGAATTACGAATAAGCCCCAATACGCTATTTATCCACTGCTTAGCTCTCTCTATATTACATATTTCATCAGGCACAGAGCTTAAATCGCTTGCAATATTTACAGCAATGTCTTTGGCAACTCCAAGCTTCTCTTTTCCGCAGGTATCCTGATCCCCCACAACTTTATCCAGATTAGATTCCATAAAACGCAAATATTGTTTTCTGCCATTCTTTGGAACAAAAAGTTTATTAATATTTTTTCTTATAAACTCTTCTCTTTGGTCGTTAATAAATAATCTATCTCCACCTTTCCAGTACAGCACATAATTGTGATCACCATTAGTATCGTTCTTAAGATATAGCTCACTTTTGTAAAAGGGACCAGCCTTAAGACTTTTAAATGTCACCGGAAGATATTTATCTTTTTTGTCATAGTAATCGTTATCAAGTTGCTGAACAATTGACTTTTTTTTTGATTTCTCTATTAAGTTAGCATTTCTGATAGCAATAGCTGAATACCGTGCGATAATCTTAAGTGTATTAAGATCATTCTCAGTAAATGCTTCGCCGTTTGCCTTGTCGTTAACGTTTAGGACCCCTACAACCTTTCCGCTAAGAAGCAAAGGCACGGACATAAAAGAGTTACTAGAATATCTTGTATTATTTCTTCTCGCAAATCTTGTATCAGTCTCTATATCCTTAACAAGTACATTTACTCCTGTTAACGCTGCCCACCCTGATATACCGTCCCCCACCATCACCCTGGATTCATTTTCCACATCCTCCGGAAGATGGTTAGAGTACTTTATACGAAGTGCATCCCCATCTATGAGCATTAAGGATGAGTATTTAGCATTTACTATGTTAGTTGTTAAACTATTGATCAGCTTATAGGCTTTTTCAGACTTAAACACAGATGTCAATGCGAGACCAATTGCCTCTTCATTTACTCTGTTATTGATAAATGCATTACTTATCCCGACACTCCCTTGTTTCTTACCCGTACTTCTTACCTTTTTATTTTCTTTTATCGCAGTCAACATTTTTGCCACCCCTTTCTACATATTACGAAATAATTGATAAATCTCTTGTATTTTTCTTTACATATTCCTGAAGCGTTTTTAAAGCAATTAACTTTGCCATTTGCCTGTTTCTACAAATTTTGTAAGCCTCTTCATTAAAGATTCTAACCAGATCAGCCAGTGCTATGTTATCTCTACCAAGTGCTGATTTAGTACTTATTTTCTTGTGCAGAATCAGCTTTCTTTTATTTAATTTTCTCATTTCAACCTTCTAATAATATGTGTAATAAAAAGCAATGACTGTTAAATAGACACACGGAAACAAGTGATATTTATTTGTTTAAAATAATTTTTTGCATTGTAAGTATTTTATTCACACTCTACGTATAAGCAACGTGTATGCCCAACTCACTACTTATACGCACAGCACGCGTAAGACATTTGTTTGCAATGTCTTAAAACTTATAAAAAATAATGAAAGTCATTTAGAGGTCACTTTACTTGAGTATATTTGATAAATTATTCCATCTTTTTCTCAGAAAGTGTTAAATTTTTCCCTACTATCTAACAGGTCTTAATCATGGGAATTCTTGATGTACGTTTCCATTGATTATAGAATGATGGGTTTGAAAGATTGATTGGTAATTCTAAGGGGAATTCTATCGTCTTCTGTTCTCATCAATTCATAAAAACGTATCACGAATCATTATGTAACCGATAGAAATTACTTTAATCTAACTCAGAAGTTACAGGTATAGAATTAATAAGAGTTAGAATGCAGCAGAAAGCACCATTTTAAATGCTTTTATTATCTGAATGTAATGAATAAATCAGGTATGTGTTTTATTAAACGAAACAAGGTGATATAGGAAATGACACGGCATTGTAAGAGTGTACAGGCTAGTGGAACCTGTACAAGGAGAAAACAAGCTATCCTTCGTGCCCACCCAGAAACTTAATAAAGCTCTTCAGCATTGAATGATCAACAGCATTGTACATTTCATTTCTTATCACCTTCAGAGAATTAAATGGCCTTTGAGGCGTTGAATAAGATCTTTTCGTAGTCAATGCATCGTATATATCTATTATGCGAACTATCCTGGAGCTATAATGGATTTCCTCTTTTTTAAGACCAAAAGGATAGCCGCTGCCATCACAATTTTCGTGATGCTGTAATATTATCGAATACTCCTCGTTAAAACTATCTCCAGAATCCCTTAACACTGACACACCCATTTCAGGATGTTTTTTCATCTCTTCATATTCATTATCAGTTAACGAACCCTTTTTATTAAGAATATCAGAGGATATCATAGTCTTACCAAGGTCATGGAGAAGCATACCAGTACAGAAAGTTTTCATATCTTTTTCGCTCAAACCTATACTCTTCGCGAACAAGGATCCAATCGTTGCAACATTAACCGAATGCGTGTACGTATAGTAATCGTGAGACGTTATCTTGAGCAGGTTATATGCCGCCCTGCCATCTTTAAGAATATAGTCAATCATGTTGTAAGCAAACGTCTTGGATCTCTCAATATTCTCAAACCTTGGCTCATTAAATACATCCTGAAGCATGTTTGTTGCTGACCCGTAAAATATTTTAGCTTTTTCTTTAGGTTGAATTCTTTCATC
>Ga0066608_1001572_pt1 | contig 11488 bp, 13 predicted proteins | sample SaaInlV_DNA_135m_FD_60377 | JGI IMG/M metagenome (GOLD analysis project Ga0066608, IMG submission 60377) | Marine microbial communities from expanding oxygen minimum zones in the Saanich Inlet - SI075_LV_DNA_135m | ecosystem: Environmental > Aquatic > Marine > Unclassified | place: British... | reverse complement strand
GGTGTAAAACATCATATGCTTTATTTTCAAAAAGTAATTTTAATATTTTGATTGGTGTCAAAATATCAATATCTAATATGATACGGCGGTCATAATATAATATGTATTCAAATATCTTAATTTCATACATACAAATAAAAGTTTCATACCAAAACATACCATTAATCAATTTAAATACTTCAGTTGTGATTCTTTCGGAACTAACTTTTGTTTTTAATAAGTCGAATCCAATTTTCTTTTTTAGTGAATCGTATAATTCATCACACAATTTGAATCCCAAAACACTTTTAAATCTTAATACTCTCAAAATACGTAAAGGATCATCTGAAAAAGTAATATTTGGGTTTAATGGTGTTCTTAATATTTTATGTTTCAAATCGTATACTTATTTTATCTTTAAATGATTTCAAAAAAAAGCAAGTATATAACGTTTGTCTATTTTTGTCTAGGATTTTCAAAGCAGTACAAAGATTATTTTTGAATAATCACGTACCAATTACCCTTTTCGTTAAACATTTCCGTGTACACTATTTTATTTATTTCCAAAAAATCGATTAATGTATCTTTAGAAAATATATAATAATACCTATCTTTAATCTCCCCTGTACTAATTTCCCAAGATACCATATTGTCACCAAGATCAAATTTTCTTTTGGAATCTTCTTCTTGTTCGTATGACCAAACTGATAACAACATCTTGCCACCTGGTTTAAGTACTCTTAACATTTCATTCAAAGCTTTTGACCGTCTTTCAAATGTAGAAAGGTGATGTAAAACAGCAATACATATTGTATAATCAAATGATTCATCTGCAAAAGGCATGTTTAATATATTTGAATGTACAACATCTAATCCATCTGATTGACATATTTTTACTAATTCTACACTACCATCACATCCAATAAATTTTAAATCGGATCTATAATACATATTTCTACCACTTCCGCATCCCAAATCTCCGACTATTGAATGAGGTGGTACACTGTCCAAAAAAATTTTCACATATTTCCACATATACCCATTTCGTGTACTTTTGAATTTGTGAGCATTTTTTTCGTAAAAATCGTTAACATGAATATCTTCAAATAACGCCGGTGAAGACATTTTTTTATACTAAATATTAGTATTTGGTATAAAATTGATTTTTAATAATATCATTCAACAAAACTAAAAATCAATTTTATTTAAATTATCTTTTCTGTTGGCAATATATTTTGTACATTAATTGAGTTTTTTTTAATTAACAAATAAATTATTACTAACAATAAAAATAATATTAAAAAAGCAAACGATTTTATTACAATTAAATGATTAGAGTATCTTTCTTTTATTTCTGTTATTACTGGATCAAATAATTTCTCAAAAACAAATTTTTTTACCGATGGATGTTGTAATTGACATAATATAGAGTTAGGTTCCTCTGACATTCTTATTAATTATGATACGATAAAAATTATATAATTTGAACGAAATTTTATAATTTATGATTCAATATTAAATATTGAATATTTAGTCAAAAGATATTGCACTACTTACTGAAGTTGTCGACATATCTTGTATGTCTAATCTTTTTACTTTTTTAGTTGCTCTTATCTTAATAACTTTTTCGTCTGATGTTGTTGATAACGACGGAAGTGGTGAATCTGATGCATCTGATTTTTTCTCTTTCTCGTCTTTTTCTTTACTATCATAATGTTTTTGAATATCTTTCTTCAATTTGGTTAATTCTTTGGATTCTATTTCGGAGATAAATTTTTTAGTTGCAAGTTTTTCCATTTCTTTCGCTCGATCAATTCCTTTCAATGATGGGAATTTTTCTTTAACATATTTGTATATGTAAGCCTTAACAAATTTAGCATCGTCTTCGCTCATTTTCATTAACGACATAATTTGTTCGACAACTCTGACGTGAATTTCTGTTACTTTATTTTTAATCATACGACTGAGTTCCATTTCTTCCACTTTCGGTCTTTTCATTTTTTTAGTTTTTTTAGATTTTTTTCCACCAGATTCTTTATACAAATTCAATGTTCTTTTTCCAATTCTGACATTGCGTTCTCCACCAACTTGAGGCGAAGCATCTGTAAAATAAGCCGCAGTTAAAATTTTTAAAAATTGCTCAGTATCTCTTGTTGTAACATCTTCTACACCATTACTGCTACGATATTCCACATCAACAACTTCATTTGATTCAGATGTTTCTTCAGATGTAAAAAGTCTTCTAGCTTCAGGTGCTATTTCTGTTTCTTGTTGTTTACTTTGATCAATTGTATCCCATGTTTTTTTATATTTGGAAAGAAGTAAGTCTATAATTCTCTGTTTCATCAAATTTGCATCTTCGCTTTCTTCTAGTGTATCTTTAAAATGTTTTTTTGGACTTTCACCTTCAGTTGCAACAACGCCTATTCCATCATTGTTTGGTATATCACCTTTCGCTCCAGCACCTATTAATTTATCTGCCAATTCCATATTTTCAAATTTGACAGCTAATACTAAAGGAGTGTTACCATCTTTGTCTTGTTTGTTAATAAATTTTTTAATATCTGATCTTTCTAACAAATGGTCTACGATAGATGGAACGCATGTTTCACTATAATTGGATATGAGATAATGTAACAATGTACTTCCTTCGCTATCTATTGTTCCGTAATCTGACATCATATCGTTTAAAATCATAAATTCAACAGCTTCGTATTTTTTTTCTTTTAATGCCTTGAGTATTTTAGGATCATTATCGGAATCTGATTTCAAGAACCAAAATCCACCATTTTGATCATTTTGTGCTGAACTTTCTGTAAGAGACAAAAACTCTTCCTTATTTTGTTCAGAAAATGGACTATTTCCAAAATCTATAGTTGCATCACTAATTTTAAGAGGTTGCATAGTTTCTATTATATATATGACCCTATATTTTTATTTTCGAAATTATACTAAAAATATTTATAAAGTATAAAATGAATCGAAAATATAGAATAATCTAATGCGGTCGAATAATTACATGAAAAATATATTACAAATATAATTAATGTCTTCTCCGAATATAGTATCATATAGAGATTTAGATGCTGAAAAAATCACAATAACTAAACCGGAAAAAGATGGAGATAATTTTATTTTTCCATGTGAATTTGAAGGAAAAGAAGATTTTTACATCAAAAGTCCAAAAATGATAATTAAAAAAATGGAAAAAGATGCTGATGAGATAATAATGTCTTTGGCTTTTCTCGATAAAGGAAAATCGTTTTATAGTTTTTTACGTGAAATAGAAAAAAAAACTGTTGAAACAATACATAAAAATAGCACAGATTGGCTATATCTTCCTTCTCAACCACATATAAGAAAAATAAGAAACAGACAAATATCTGTATTAGAATTACCTATGAACTTAAATGATTCTCCATTATTGAATGTATGTATACCATCCGGGTGCCATATTTTCAAAGGACCGAAACAAATGAACGAAGTCAATTTTCAAATGGATAACTCATTGATAATATTATTTCATATAGAGGGAATTCAGTTCGATACTAAAAGTTTCGGATATTATCTTTCGATAAAACCGTTACAAATAAAAATTATGACATAAATCATTTTCATTTAATTCAAAATTCAAAATTAAAATATAAAAACGAAACTTAAAATTGTTTTCAGTGCGAACAACACAAATTATTAAAAGAAAATATTATAAGATTTTTTATTATCTTATTATATCATATATAAGTTATGCAATTATCGAAGGAAACTAAATATCTTTTGCTTGGTGCGGTAATTTTATCCGTACTTTATTTGCTCTATAAAAAGAATTCCGCACAAAAACAAAAAGGATGCGAATGCGACAGTGATGAAGAAATTGAACATTTCGGGGATGATGGAACAAATTCTCTTCCGGATAATGTATCAACATCGACATCAAAAAGCGGAACAACGAAGCCATCTACTACTAAATCAGTAACTAAAAAGGCTACCGTCAAACCAGTTAGTACAACTGCAATGGCAACAAAGACGTCTAAGGTATCTAAGGCAACCACTAAAATGGCTAAATCTACCAAAAAGCCAGTAAATAAAAATGCTAAACCAGAACAATCTGGTGATTGGACGACTATGTTTGATAATTCCAATCCGTTTAATAATAATGAGCAAGATGGTGATTTTGCTCCTGTAGGTAGTGATACTTCTCAGTTTGCTATATATTCTGGTGTAGGTAACAAAGATTTGAGCCCAGAAGAATTATTTAATACGGCTAGATATCTTCCACAAGAAACAAACGATGATTGGTTTGAAGTACCACATGACCCTGTCAGTATCAAAAACAGACACTTAATTCAAATAACAAGACCAACAAGTGTTGATTCTATATGTACATCATTAAAATATGGATCACATGATCTCCGTGGAAATGAACCATGTCCCAAAATGATAGTAAGCCCTTGGGGTAATTCATCTGTTGAACCAGATTATAATATTAGAAGCTGGTGTAAAAAATAAATAATAAATAGTAAAATATTTTCAATTAAAGTTTAAAATGTGTATCGTTTTGAACTTACATTATTCAAATCATTTTTTTATTAAAGTCCGAAATGCGTAATAAAACTTAAAGATTTTTTCAGTTAAGAATATATAATGTCTGATACAGAAAGTGATTTTACGGACACAGAATCGGAAAACAATACTAATGATGAAAAAAACAGCACAGCTGACAAATTTGAAGAAAAAGATGAGAAAGATGAGAAAGAGAAAGACGAGAAAGACGAGAAAGATAAAAAAGACGAGAAAGATAAAAAAGACGAAAAAGATAAAAATATAATAGCAACAAACGTAGTTGGTTATGTTAAAGCGGATAATAAGATTAAAGAATATGAAGAAAAGATTAAAACATTCAAAGCTGCCAAAAAGGAATTCGAACAAAATATCTTAGAATATTTCGATGAAGAACAACAATCTGTTATTGTAATATCTGGAGGAAAATTAAGAAAAAATCAATCAGAAACTAAAATGCCACTAAAAAATGAAATGATAAAAGATGCTCTAGGTGAAAGAATAAAAGATCCGAAAGAAATAAAATACATTATGGATTTAATTCAATCAAAAAGGCACAAAGTGATTAGAACAAATGTCAAAAGAACTAACGAAAGAATGAAAAAGAAAAAAGGGGATAAAGAGAAAAAACCTAAAAAGAATATATAATGAAATCCATTTGGACTAGTTCACCGACAAATGCTAAAAAAACTGGAATTAAAAAAAGAGAAAACAATAAATTGTTTCATCCTATAATTGATATGCGAGAAATAGAATTCGAACGCTGGTTAAATAAAAAGACAGAACATATGCCTTACGAATACCATAGAGATATACTACCACCACATCCTATTAATCCGAAAGAACATTACGATTATTATTACTCAAATAATGATACTGACGAAAAAGCATCAGATGTTTTTTATATAAATTTGTTAAATAGTATCAAACAAAGTAATCCAAGAGAACTTAAACGTGATAAACATTTGGCCATGATAAATACATATATTGAAAGATACGGAAAAAAGAAAATTTTAATAAACCCGAATACAAATAGATATCATGCGAATCATCTTTTTAAAAATATTATAGATTATGTTGAAACAAATTTTGAACCCATCGAAATATTAAATCTTTCGAACGTCAAAATAGAAAATCAATTTAATGAACAAGATAAAATATATTCCAAAAGTTCAACATTATTTACAGCAAAAGACAAGAAAAAATTTTATAAAATTTGTAAATTATTTTCAACATAAAGATATACATACAAATCAATTATATCATGGGAAGAAAATATTGTAATTATTACAGTTCCGATTGGCAAGACGATAATGAAGCCAACGATTATAAACCATTGACAAGATTAGAATGTATAGATATGGAATTAGAAAGAGTTGATCAAGAATTTAATAAAATTGATGAATGTGCTTATGAGTTATGGGAAGAAGTAATAAATCCATATATCGAGCATCAGTGCCAAATATTAAATATGTTAAACGAAAATAATAAATATAAATTTATTAACGAATTCACAGAAAGTTTAGAATCAACACAAATATTAAAAAATTATAGAAAACAATTGTTATATATGAGGAAAACATCATTATAAGTTTTTTAATTTTTAGAAATTAAAAATCTTCCAATAAAATAATTTAAATAAAGAATGCACTAGACAAATTAATCTTCACATATCTTGGTACCAAGGGCATCAAAGCTACTGGTTGTGGCGATAGTGGATGAGGTTTGAGTAAAAATGTCGGCATATAAATTTTAGGTACTCTGTAAATTATAGGATCGTATGACCAATAACCTATTGTGGGTCTATGTGCAACAATATATTTTTGATCATGTAGTCTATTGTACATATCGTCACTATCAGAAGAATCATCTAACGGATCTTCTGTTTCAGAATCTTTTTTGCGTTTTCCTCCTGATTGTTTTTTCATTTTTGAATATTGTTTCCATAATTCAGAAGTTGCCTCTTTTGTTAACTTAACATCGTGAGAACGAATAGAATACGAAATATCTGCGTTATCGTCTTCAGATTCTACACTACCTTCGATAGTTTCGGATACTTTGAAATGATATAATTTTTTTCCTTTGGACATAGTGAAAAAGAATTCAGGGATATCAAAAATATGTTCAGATATGCCTTCCCATGCACTTTGTGCGGCATCTATCGATGTTTTGCCTTTGAAGGTTCTTTCGAAATCATCTCCTATGTATGGATTTATAAGAGTAAATTTTTGCATTAATATAATATATGTTTATAGAATTTTTTTACAGAATATTGTGTGCTATATGTTTCGAAACCAACAGGTGTACTATACTAAAATTATATTCAATTTAATTTGATAATATCAAAATCGAGGGTATATGGTCAATAATACGAAAAATGAAAAAAATTTGATATTATAATCTCTAAAAAATAAAGGTATAAAGATACGAGACAAAATAAACCAATAATGAAGTTATTCGACCTTAGTACAGACGATTCTGGATCATTCAAAACACTCGTTGAAGTTTTGAGAGAAATTGTATCAGAAGTAAATCTCGAGATAAGAAGAGGACCAATTACTGAAGATAAAGATGATGAATCCGATAATGAATCTGATAACGAATCAGACAACGAATCGGATAACGAATCAGACGACGAATCGGATATTGAATCAGATGATGAATCAGATGATGAAAAAAATAATAAATCTGCCAAACAAAAAATGAATAAAAAAAAATTATCTAAAAAGAAGAAAAATAATAAACCGATGGACGAGTCATCTGATGATGACGATGACGATGACGATGACGATGACGATGACGATGACGATGATGAGGTTGATACTGATGATATCGAATTGGAAGAAAAAAAGAAAAAGAAATCGAACAAGGAAGATAAATTAGCCAAATTGAGTCATGGTGGTATCCGAATTATGGATACAGATGAACATCAAACAATTCTAATTTATTTGAAACTTGATGCGTCTAAATTTACAAAATTCATGTGCAAAAAATCTAAAATAGTTATTGGTATGAACATGTTAAACTTTCATCAATTGATCAAATCTATGGAAAAAGACGATATACTTTCATTGTCTCTAGATAGTTCGGATAAAAATCATCTTGATATTATGTTTGAAAATCCAGAGAAAAAAAGTGTTACTAAATTCAAAATGAACTTAATGGAATTGGACAAAGATCCAATACATGTTCCGGCAACACATGTTGATGCAGTAGTAACAATATCAGCACAAGAGTTTCATAAAGTATGTAGAGAAATGAACTCAATTGCTGATTTTGTCGATATTAAATGTATAAACGACAAATTAATTTTTACATGCAAAGGTGAATTCGCATCAAGAGAAACAATTTTCAAACAAACTAAAAAAGGGATTAATATTGGTAGATTTGTAGAAAATAACGAAGATCCTCCAATTGTCCAAGGAATTTATCAATTAAAAAGTTTAGTATTATTTTCTAAATGCACGTCCCTTTGTAATGAAGTTGAAATATATATGAAAAATGATTATCCTCTGATAGTAAAATATACAGTATCGACATTAGGTAAATTGTTATTATGTCTTTCGCCGGTCGATAAAAGCACCATTGATAAAGAATACGAAGATGATGAGCTTTATGATGAACAAGTCAAATTCAAAAATGTTTAATTTATTATAAATAATTTTTAACAATAATTCAATGCATATTCATTGTTAAAAAATTTGATAAATAAAAGGATATAAAAAAGCAACGATGTTTATTAGTTAATATAATATAAAATAAGAACAAGAATGGCATCAAATACAACGCCGATTAATAATAAACCTCAGCTTAACCCATCTGTACAAAACAGAAACCCTCCGTCTTGGGCAGAAAAAATAAAATCTCAAAATGAGTCTGTTAGTGAAAATGGCGGATTTCAAAAAGTTATACCGAAGTCTAAATTAGTTAAAGTTAAAAATTTTAATGGTGATAAAAAATCAGTCGTATTTTTCACCGAACCAAAAAATTCAATACCAAAAAATTTAATGTTTAAAAGTACTTGGATTTTATGGGAACATCCAATGAAAAGTAATGACTGGTCAGCGAAATCATATAATCAAATATATGCTGTTAATTCTGTTCCAAGGTTTTGGAGATTATTTAACAATTCACAATATTTAGGATTTCGCACAAGATATTTATTTTTAATGAGAGAAGGTATTCTTCCAACATGGGAAGATCCTAATAACAGATTAGGTGGAATATGCTCATTCAAAATAGAATTAGAAAATACTATTGATATGTTTAAAGATTTGGCATTTTATCTTGTAACTGAAACTTTGACTGATAAACCAAATGATATTAACGGTATTTCGATAAGCATTAAAGGAATAACCGTTAACCAAAAAAACGTTTTTTCTGGTTCAAAAAATGTATGGGCAATTGTAAAAATTTGGAACAGAGATAGTAAAAATGATATTTCTAAAGATCTTCGAGACGACATTGCCGTTAGATGTAAAGAATTTGGAGCAGTTTACAAACCATGTAAACCAGAATATTAATTTTTTTATTTATTATTTGAATTATATGATTTAAATAATATTTTTAGTTAAATGACATTTTTAGTTAAATGACATTTTTAGTCAATTAAAAGATCTAATATATATTTATCTTTTACGGATTTTGCGATAACTTCCTTGGTACACATAGATCCATCTTTAAAACTAATTAATATTATTGTACTTTCGATATCAATGTCATTAATAGCAAATATATTTTCAATGGTATTTTTAAAAACTTTGTTTGGATCACGATAAGACCAAAAATATTTTTTGAAATCAAAAGACTTGTCGTTTAAAACAATTTCAGCTTTCACGATACATGGTAAAGTTATATCAAAATCATTTTTTTTGTTTAATTTCCATGTATCGGAAATATTTATTGTTTTGTCGATAATCATAAATCGTTCTCCTTGTGTATCTACTGTACTAAATTGGAACAAACTATAATCTGGTTTTATATATTGATATACGCGGTTAAACATATTTGAAATTAAAGTCAACAATCTCATTAAATAGAATTTAATAAATGGTTTATGATTATTATCTTTTGATGATTTACAACTAATTTTTCCAAATGGGAAAAAATACCTCAACAATAAAACGATTCTTCTTTGTATATTTGCGAGAAATAATAAAATTTTAAACTTACAATTTTCCATATTCTTATTTATTAATACCAAATAAAAAAAATTGATTTAAACTTACGAGGAATAGTAATATATTAAGATAAAAGCAAATGGAATTATTTGATAATCGAGAACCTATAAAAACAACAAATGACGAAGTTTATGATTTACCATGGATAGAAAAATATAGACCAAAAAATTTCGATGAAATGATATCTAATAATGGTATGATAGATATACTGAGAGATTTTATCAAATCTAAAAATCTTCCACATTTGTTGTTTTATGGGCCACCAGGTACAGGGAAAACATCTGCTATAATGGCGTGTTCTAAAGAATTGTACAAACACAATAAACCATATATGGTGTTAGAATTAAACGCATCTGATGAACGCGGAATAGAAGTTGTAAGAAACAGAATTAAACAATTCGCATTGACAGGGTGCTCCTTTTTAAGAAAAGACGACAATAGTCTTCCACCATTTAAATTAGTTATATTAGATGAGATTGATGCCATGACAGATGATGCTCAATCAAATCTCAGACAAATATTAGAAAAATATGCTCATAATGTAAGATTTTGCTTGATATGCAATTATATAAAAAAAATAAATCCGGCACTTATATCAAGATCAGTAGGGTTCAGGTTTGCACCGTTAAACAAAGATCAAATAATGATTAAATTAAAAGAAATAGTTGGAAAAGAAAATATTAAATCAACAGAAAAAGGATTAAAATTAATTGTACATAGATCAAATGGAGATATGAGAAGAGTTTTAAATATTCTCCAATCTACAAATATGGCATATGGTAAAATTACTGAAGATAGTGTTAATTCTTGTACTGGATATCCAAAACAAAAAAAATTAGATAATTTAATACAAACCATGATGACAAAGAATTTCGAAACATCGTACAAACAAATATATAAACTGAAACAGGATTATAGTATGGCATTAAGTGATCTTATTTTTGAAATATATGAATTGACATGTCAATCATTTTATGAAAAAAATATATTTTCATCGTGGTCAGAAGATAAACGAATGGATTTTTTCATAAATCTTAGAAATCTGGAATATAACCAAATTGGATTATCATCCGATTATATTCAACTTGGAGCATTTGTAGCATTGTTCAACATAAACAAATAACTTTATTTATTAGCAGTAAATCTATATTTCGGAATATAATTTTCATCCAAAAGCGATATCTTATTATACTCAGTATTAATTCTAAATTTTTCTTTGATATTAACTTCAGCAAAAATCAATTTCGAAACAACAAATTCTAAAAATATTCCAGTATCAAATCCACAATCTCCAATTATATTTATAAGGCCAACAATCCATTTTGTATCTTTTAATAATTCCCTAACACGATCATCATATATTAAATCTGTGTCTTTTTTCCAGTCACATATAATCTTAACAGATTCTCTTTTTTTCGTTGATATTTCCATTAAATAAATAAATAAAATATCTAGAATATCGTTTGACATAATTTTCATTATTATTTCATTCAAACCATTCTTAAAAGTTTCCGGTAAATCAGAATAACTGTATAAAACTGAACCAGTATTTGTTAATTTGTCCAAATGTATTGTTGTAACTGACATATATTTATCAGGATCATTCGTTTTATCAATTATTGATATTAATAAATAATCAGAATAATCCACCATAATGGAACAACGGAAATAGTCTTCATTTTTTGAATTTTTTATTGCCCACATCAATGATTGGATATTACCGAGGATAATATGAGCGGAATCGATGAATATATTATTTGTTAAAACATCAT